>Ga0136643_10000287_pt1 | contig 54588 bp, 23 predicted proteins | sample TergutLab28metaG_FD_96883 | JGI IMG/M metagenome (GOLD analysis project Ga0136643, IMG submission 96883) | Labiotermes labralis P1 segment gut microbial communities from Petit-Saut dam, French Guiana - Lab288 P1 (version 3) (version 3) | ecosystem: Host-associated > Arthropoda: Insects >... | reverse complement strand
GGGGTGTTGGTTTTTTATTTATGAAAGGAAGGTGGTTGTTTTGTGGGGGGGGTGGGGTTGGGGGGGGGGGGGGGGGGGGGGGGGGTGGGTCGGTGGGGGTGGGTGGTGGTTGGGGGGGGGGTGGTAGTTGGTAGTTAGGTGGATTTTAGGGCACTTTAGCTTCATGGCTATGTGTGCCTTTCTGCAAATTAATCTGAGGCGAATGAAACTCGTATGCTTCTAAAAATTAGGGCAAAGATAGGAGTCTGAAATTAGAGGTAAAGGCAAAATGTCAAGCAAAGGACAAGATTTTAAATAAAATGCTATTCGTTGTACAGGGCTTGTCATTCTGGACTATGGGGCAGATTTATAGAAACGATATTAAAACTCCCATTTTTCCTTCGTTATATATATATATATATATATATATATATATATTACTGTTTGGAAAGTTCTATGTTAAGGCGGACAGGACTCTTCCCTTCACCATTACGACCTGACTGACTTTGAAACTTCATGGGTTTGACCCTGAGTTTCTTGTTTACGTTCTTGTGAGACCAAAGGAAGTTACGAAAGATCTGTCTTTTATGATCTATTTCCAATTGAAAATGCCTTCTGTAGACATGAAACTGGAATAATGTTATCACACTACACATCCTTATATAGACTAGAGTATGGCGCAATGGATCAGTATATTTCGTACAAACGTTACATTTGTTCAACTGCAGTCTTTGATTCAACAGCACTAGCAGGCCCAACGCCTTGTGCACGCAAGCCTTTTTCCACCAAAGTGACCGTACCCGTAAGCGGTTAAATACAAACACTTCGTGGATTGACAGAACCCGAACTCAGGCAGCACTCTTCCCGAAATGTCGGTAACTATTTGTTAAACTACATAGCATCCCAGAAGGCTTTGATCTTCAGCGCTACCGCTGTGATAAGCTCGCGTCTCCACAACGACTTTCGTTTCATCTGCGCCTACTTCTCGAGAATGGGCTATTTTTTATGGGGTTTCTAAAGAACATGTGGGTCTATGTAAATGTTCTGCTGTTCACACATTCCGTCAGTTGCTTCTGGACTTCCCTGCTCTATTTCAGTAGACACTTTAAAATTTTAAAGTTCTTTATCTCCCAGAATATTGCAATCTGTCCGAAGACTTTCAGCAACCGTTTTGACAGTCATATTAATGGCATGCAGGAAATACTCGTACATCCAGTGACATATCTGCAATTTTAAGCGCAATTACAAATGATTGGGTTTGGCGGTTTCTAAATCACACACAACGACGCACCACACTCGGTAGGAATCTTCTGGACGAGTGATCAGCTCGTCGCAGAAACCTCTACCTGACAACACACAACACTCACAACAGAAAAACGTTCATGCCCCCAGTGGGATTCGAACCCACAATCCCAGTAGGCGAGCGGCCTCAGACCTACGCCTTAGACCGCGTGGCCAGTGGGACCGGCAAAGTTCTTTTGAAGCGAATTTCTCAATTATTTCTTTATTTAATATTTCTAAGCGCCAGCAACCTCTTGTCACATGCTTCTAATTTACGTTGATTTTGTAAAGAATGATTTTAGTTTTGTACATTACAACGCAATGTTTGTGCTGCAGTGAAGACCTGCGGTAGAAAACTGTAGATGGTATAGGGTGTGCCTATTCTTCCTGTTACTGGATATTAAGCTTGGTGTGAGTAACTGTATTGCCTACCTGTACGCCGAATATGAGATTCTGGCGTTCAAAGGGCCAAGCGTAATTCGAGTGTCCGAAATTGTATTTCCGTAAGTTGTAATACGTCACAGCGTTGCATCTCTGGCGATCAACTGGCACATATTTACGTAGTAGCTTTCAAAATGTTCGCTCAAATAGTAACACTTTCTGTCACTTTTAATGAGTTACATTATCATATTGTGTTTGAATAACGGTCCGTTGTGGCTCTGCAGTCACGGAAGTCCTATATCCATAATGCTAGTTGACGTGGCGGACATAATTAGGTTTGATTGTGGAAGAAACAACGCAGCGTGAACAGGGCCGCACAAATGCCTCTTCTAATCGTTACATATATTTATAAGGACGCTGTAAGTCTCTTTGTGGTGATTCTGTGTCTTCGTCACACATAAAAAAAACAGGTTAGGAAAAGAATGAATATAAGGAGGAACAAAAGACAAAAAAAGAGCAGGAAAGTAGGAGAATAAAGAGCGAGGAAAAAAGGAAACGGATTTCACTAAGAGTGGATAAATAAAGTGGATGGCGAAGAAATGAAGAAAGAAGAAGTTACATATTTAAGGAAAAGGAATGGAGAGATAGGCGGCTAAAAACGTTATTAATTTAAAATAATATAGTACGTGGAGACTGAATGTTTATGTTGGCCATCAGTCAACAACCTGACTGCTTTCTGAGAAAATCCGCCTTTTGATTCTCAGTTACTCTTATTGAATCATGCTATGAAAGATGTCACAGCCACTTCCTTCATTTTTAGCAGGCAGTTCTCGACGTGTAGTTACAACACTTTAGACCTCGACCGTAGATGGCAATTCCCGTAAGTGGCGAGATTCACGCGTCACTCTTTGAAGCTCTTACAACAAAATCTTTACTGAACTCGTAGGTAGATCGCAGGAGTTGTTAATGTATGAAAGGCAGAATTCATTGCACTCTTGCCTGGTGACTACAATTCACTGGGACGCTGCTGGCAGCTAACAGTCGGCGTTTGCCCATCTGCACAGCAGCAATGTTGTCAGAGTGTCTGTGCTGAGTTCAGCGCTCACCACACAGGTACATGGGACAGCACAGATAATGGTTCATAGGATTCTGAATTTTGGTGCTAGAGGGTGGTGAGCTGTTATCTTCATGCTCTGGTCGTTTTACCACCGGCGGAAACCCCCCTTCACGTATTTCAAAGGACACAGGGCGGGCCCTAAATTCTGTTCGAAAGTAGTGACGAACGTTTATGTCTCTTCCTTTAGTCGGTACCGAACACCAGACATCCTCCTGTAGCCAGTCGTTACAATGACTGATTGCGGAAAGAAGCACGAAAAAGCACTGCCATTTTCAAAATCGTATTTGAACCTAAGGAAAATGTTGGTGTACAATAAAGGGAAGTGCATTACTTCCGAAGGTTTTTTTTTTATTTATGAATAGCTGTACGTTGTTAGAGTAGAGGATGGGCTGAAAATGTAGCTCGTGGGTCACGAAACGCCGTACGGTTAAGAAATATCACCTACTGGAAAATGATCAACGCGGAAGGAGAAGGTTACATGGTTGGATAGAAGTGTCCCCACTGAGACTCTACGCAACTGAGTGCAGAAAAGTACGAATGCGTACCCTTGAACTGTCTCAACATTACCGGAATGCGAAAGGCGAATTAGGGCGAAATTTAGTAGAGTGTATTAAGTGAAGCAAAGAACCACAATGAGTAATTGAAATAAGGAATTAATGAATGAAAGAGGAGATAATGAATTAAGAAAACAAATATGGGAAAAGAGGTAGAAGAACAAGATAAGAAGGAAGCAGAAAGGATGAACACTTCGGATGGCGTTGTGATACAGCACAGTCAATTTGATTAAGTTTCGTCACATGAGGAGGGCAGACGACCTGGCGGATTGCATACGATGACACACTTGGCATTACATATGTTGACCCTTCGGGTTCTGCTAGCAGAAAATTGGTTTTTAAGTTTGGAATATTATTTTCATACCTGTAGCTACGAAGAATGTTCAATAAGAAAAGTTCCCTGGGTTAAAGGATTTAAAAGAACAGAGGTCGTTACACTGTCAAACGTCGCTCAGTTACCGCACTGTTTTATCGTTATTTTTGTGATATTCTCCGTCTAGTTGACGTTCAGGTGACCGTGCGTCTTGATAAATTCTTATAATAAAACCAACTAGACGCACTAATATCTCAAATTTATTTTTGGTATAAAACTCTACATGTTTCGGACATTTCCTCCGTTCATCATCAGCAGTTTTTCACTGTACACACAGCTATGGTATATGTCATACAGGTTTGCTGACAGCTTGCGACCAGGATCAGGACGGTACCGTCCTGAACCTGCTCGCAAGCTGTCAGCAAACCTGTATGACATATACCATTGTTGTGTGTACAGTGAAAAACTACTGATGATGGACAGAGGAACTATCTGAAACATGTAGAGTTTTATACCAAAAATAAATTTGAGAAATTAGTGATTCTAATTGGTTTTATTATAAGAATCCTCCGTGGAATTGATTCACTGTCTCATCTTGGCATGAGTTTAAAAATTCCTTCGCCATAGAAATCGACCTTATGCATTTCCAGCCATTTAATACAACCATTTACACTTTTCCTTTATTGTGATTTGGACAAGGCGACCTCCTCTTACGTCGCGTCGGTTTTCAGGATCAGTTCCTCCGCTCATGTTTCTTTCACATCCGTTCGTAATGTGTTGGCTCGACCAATTCTGTCAACATCACAGACGTCCGTTTGTAATTTCAGAACCATGCACTATTTTCTGTCATGTTGCGTCATTATACGCCATCATCATATCAACTGGCGGTTAATTTCGTTGAGGAAAAATGTTTCGCCCATAAAAACCGTATCGCACGACAACTTCTCTCTCCGGACCAGGTTTCCAATACCGTTGCTATTGCACGTCAGCTTTTTCCATGAATAACATCTGATTGACTGGGTGTTGCGCCATATGTTGCTTGACACCCTTTTACAAGTTCTGCCTTTCATCCTGTCGTTTCTATGTTACTACAGGTCCATAACCTCTTCCAAAACGAGTTCTCCAAACAGTGTGATCGACCGTCTTCTCGTTAAATTTCCAATATCCCCACTTGTCCGGAGGTCATCCAGAAGCTTCTTTACGTCATCTTCCTCGTCTTCCCATAACTTCCATCATTCCCTCTGTCTGTCCTTCGGTAACATGTTTTAGAAGGCAGTTCCTACGAAAGATTTGACCAACCCAGTTACCCCTTCTTCTTTTGATTGTTTGTGGCATATTCCTCACCTTCTTAACAATGTGTAGTACTTCACTTCTTATATTACCGAAAGATTAAATACGTGCGTGATGAACAGAAAGGTTACAGGCTTGGGTGGGGGGGGGGGGGGGGGGCACATTCCTGGTACTTCCTAGAAATTTTATTTTGCAGTAGTTTTACGTCTGCATTACGTGTGCAATTTACTCCTTATCTTCAACTGACCATTCTGAACTACGTACGAATCCTGTACTTGAATTTTCTGACGACCATTTTTAATCCTCTCCAAGTTGCAAACGAATTTTAATGCTCAGAAGATGCAGCCATTATCACACAATATAATGCTGACTTTAATAGTTGAAGTGTGGAGTGACGTTAATTGTTTCCTATAACGTGTGGTTATTCACTGCCCGCTGTACAAGCACAAGATAAGGCGTTAGTGCTGAAAGAGACGTGGGGATGGGAAAACAGAACTTTGTTCTACCCTGAATCTTACAAAAAGTAAATGACTTGATTGTAGAATGATTGAAGAAAAGTGCTTTACGAGGGGTGGGGCGAGGTTCTATGTGGTGCAGAGTGTGGGGTCAATGGAACCGTGACACCGAAACATTTCTACGTTGATAGCGCAAGAAATATCAGGAATATTGATTTTAGTCTTCCTCGTTGCCAACAAGAATAGACGCTCCACTCCTGTCTTAAGTCAGGGCTTCATGAACTGCGTTAACAGCACGTTCAAGTCGCTTATTGCTTTTACGTTTCCAATGTGACAGGCCTATTAACTTTAGTTTAAAACTCGTTACTACCTGTCCTGGTCGAACCTGAAGCTTCGGCAGTGTGTCTTGAGACTGTATATTCTGGAACAAGCAAGGAATATAAATTCCCTTACGATCCCATTCATTATTGCTTTCACTTTTCCCACGTGTGTCACTTCTAGATTTTCATGTTAAGTTCTGCGCTTTTATCCTTTCCTCCAGCCTGGCTACTTGTATCGCCCGTTGCTTACTTCGACCTATTACTTTACTGTACGCAGATCCATATATTCTCTTCATCCCTTCCCTGTCACCTGGATTTAATATTTTACATTCTTAAGCGCATGGTTACTCCCTCAATTCTACTCGAATGATTGATTTTGCTTACAGTACACTTGTTTGTTTTGTTAATTATCTATTCATGTGTTAATTCTTCCACAATTAAAAAGACTGATGTCGTCTGGAAGTTAAGGTCGTTTAGTCCGGTAGTAATTTCTCGACACTGGAGGAATCTTCTGCCTCCGTCATGAGGGTTCCTATCTTACCTCAAGAGGAAAACATCACGTTTTTCTGCACCGGCGATGCACATCTGCGAGGCTGTGAGTCGTCGCATCTCAGGAGACAGCAATGTTTGTGTTGAGCTGTTGTGATAATCTGGTCTTGTTTTCATAGATATACTGAAATATACTTATCCCTTGGCTGCGGCAGCTGGTCGCCTACCTCACGCCCCAGAGGCTTGTTTTTCCTTCATGACTACCAGAGTCTGGAGTTCAATAACTGGGTAGTCCATGTGGGATTTTTGATTGACAAAGTGTCACTGGAACGGAATTTTGTCGGAGCCCTTTGGTTTCTCCTGCCAAATGTAAATCGGTAGATGATTCATGCCCGTATGTTACATCAGATCTATCGAAGGCTGCGATATCAAGCACGCTTGCCACACAGCTGCCGTACTGAAAATTACTTACGCCTTTCTCCTTTTCGGCTTAGTTCCTTGAGTCCGTCTCAATTTACGGTGTTTTGGCTGCCTGAATATTTAAATTTTAAACAATGGTATAATGCTTTTTTTTATTTCAACCTGTAAGAAATAACTTACGGTGATGCTAATAGTAATGTACATGTGAAAAATCATTATAATGATTTTAGTGCGATGAAAACAGCCAGTTCTGGGACTGCATGGTGCTTGGGGAGATAGCTGATATTGAAATGATTAATTTGACGTTCATAGGGCCGTGCATCGTAATATTATTTCTATAGTAAAACCAATTAGATGCACTAGTGTATCAAATTACCCTCTATAAAGCAGTCAGCAGTATCTGTCTGACAAATGCCTGTTGCTGTATGTACAGTCTTGACCTGATGATGGACGGAAAGACCGTCCGAAACACGTAGAGTGTCATTTCCAAAGTAAAATGAATTTGATACAGTGGTGCATCTTGTTGGTTTTACTAAAGAAATAAAATTTAAATGATTACTTTATTATGTAAGTTTAAAGGTAGCCTTACGGTTTGCGTACAATATTACTGCCCCCCCCCCCAAAAAAAAAGGAAAGAAAAGAATTTATTTGCTCTTGTAAAATATTGTGTAAGAACATAATGATATTTGGTGACAATACGAACATTCTACTTTTCCGCCGACCCATGGGTTACTTGGTAGTAGCATAAACTGAAACATTATTCCCGAAACAAATAAAATACCGTGAGAAGGCAACTGTACTCTCCCTAGGGCGGAGTGGCGATCAGTCACTTTGCTGTTCTGTCCTTCCCTTCTCTGTAAGTGCGCCTTTCTGCAACGTGTCGCCAAGCGTTCCTTCTTACATTACAAGGCCCCAGTCCCTGGGGAATCCTGAATTGTCTGTGGGTAAAAGTGTGAATAAAGAAAACCCCGCTCTATATCGTATAGATTGAAATTTTGCGAATGCATACGGTAGAATTGTGGGCCGGATAGCGTAGTAGCTATAGCGACTGGCTACGGGCTGGAAGGTCCGGGGATCGAATCTTGGTGGAGGCGAGATTTTCCGCACCTGTCCAGACTGGCCCTGGGACCCACCCAGCCACCTGTACAATGGATACCGGGTCTTTCCCGGGGGTAAAGAGTAGCCGGGGCGTGACGTTGACCCCTCACCTCCTTCTAGTGCCGCGGTCGAAATAGAGTACAGCTATACTTCTCCTGCCCCTGTGGGCCGTACGGCCTGTACAGAGCCTCAGTGCCTGTACAAGAGTGCACTTTACCTTTACTTTACCTTACACGGTAGAATTTTGGAGCACGAACTCTTCCAAATTTCTGCGCGGGAGACAAGCGTTTCGAATCTCTGTCAGTAACTCGAAATCGCTTACCTTCCGCACTGAGATTTCTGTGTATTTTTATTGATTTATCCAGGTGAACACAGGTGACGTCAGAAACAGAACACGGGTAGTTCTCTTAGTCAAATATCGCCAAATGCACAGCTAATTGGACGCTATAAATCTTCCGAAGCTGAGACAGTGTGGTTAAATTGTGGAATATCAAACCATCATGATAAATTTCAGGGGTTTACAGCCGTTTGTTTGTTAGATTCGAAACTCACTCAGAGTGTTTATAACTAAAAGGTTAATCAGTCCCATTACAGGCCCCAGGTGCCCAGAGGCTTCCAGAAGTTAAGGTTCCCAGATTACATGACAATGGCCCAGAATGGTGGTAAGGCTTTCAGCCTTAAGCACCGGCCGTTTTTACCACCAGGAAATACTCCTGGTACTCATTTCTGTTAGAAGCTGAGTCGACCCCAGGGCCTTAGTGCGATCGGAAGGATTATGTCAATGTAAAATTCCAATGACACCACCTGGAATCGAACCAGCGATCTTCCGATTTGTAGCACAGCACCTTAACCACTGTGCTACCGCGGTCCCCGGGGTTTATAAATATTTGCTTCATATCTGTTTTGTCTATTGCGCATGCAAAGGGTTTGAATAGCTGGGTGGACCACACAGAATATGAACTGAATATTTGTTAGCTTCAGTTAAGTACAGCTTTTTGTGAACATGCGATTTGCAAAGGAAACAAAGTGCTGAATAATACGTTTTCTTCAGTGTAATATAATTAATCATTGTGAATTCCTTGGAAGATTGCTGGAAGTGGCCGAGACATGCAGGGAGTCTGTCCATGATAAACAAGTGATTTCATTACAGTGTAACCCACCAAGGGTTTCGCAGAACCCCCAGAGGGGTTTTAAGAGAAGTTGTGGGGTATAAAATAAACATTTTGAAATGCAATGAATAATGTCAGGTATCCCTAAAAAAGAAGCTTTGTCCGGCAGTTGGCACTACTGGATTAATCTCCGTGCGCAGCCAATTGTTTGTTTATTTTTCCTTCGGTTTTGAGTTTCCCGGATATGGAACTTATTTTATGGCTTTCCCCTTGGAAAAGGGTTGGGAAAAACAGATTTTTTTTAATAATAACGCAGTACACACTTCTCGTTACGCGGTCTCTTTGAGGGGTTTTAAGTAGCAATTTCTTCTTTACCTCAAAATGCTACGTGCCCCCACTGGGCCTCAGTAATTATAGGAAATCCGAGTTTCTATAAACATTAAAATTTTGAGAAAGTAAATAGCAGAGAGTTCGCTATCTACGGGCCCGGAGTTGTCCCGAAGTATCGAAAATTCGGACTGCACGTTTACAATTGAAATATATTTTTGCGTGATTTAACCATCATTGTTTGCGTACTTTAATATACACACTTATATCGTATAACAAGAGACGAATGCACAAAATGAACGACTAACATTTAGTGCAGTAGTGCCTGAACAAGACGTGTGCCCACAGAGATATGCACTTCTATCTCACTCTGTACCAGCATATGAACGCCCTTATCTGTAGCGTATCGGCACGGACGAAACGGAACCTCGAAGAATCGGGACTCGATTGTAGAGATTCTTCTTTATATGGTATTTATTTAATGCTGTTGTCCGTTGCTCTTCCCTCAGAATGTCCACGCTTTCCAAGTCATGATCTGGAATGAAGCGGTCTTAACCTAGGTACTCTCCAGACATTAGCCTGGAGGGACTGAGGAAAACAGCCTAAAACGTGGTGAAAATTACCCTTATGTCTGGCAAGATTCGAACCGACGACTTGCCGAACACAAGCCAGAAGCTTTACCGCTTTAGCTGAACTACTCAGTGTATGCACGGTACAGCTGTAACCCTGCAGTAGCCGCACAGTGACGTCATGAACGGCTGCTCTGTCTGTTACAGTTTCTGGCGACCTGGATGTTAAAATTATTTATCTGCTCACTGAACAGGCTGCAACAGCACGGATATATAAAAAAAACATGGACTGAAAAATGTAAAAATGTTTTTGGTTGCAGGCGAACTGTGTTTTGACATGTGCACAGCCATCATAGCACATGTTTACGGAATCATAACACCGTAATGATATGTTGTTTCTTGCTGCCTGGCTTACAAATGTACATGTTTAGTTAACATCTTTATCCATATTTACTAAAACATCTAGTGCACGGTGTCTAAAAATGTCTACTGTCCTCTAACATTATTGTAGATTACACGCATTTATATGACGGTTAATTTTCTAATATTCATATTTTAAAAAAAAATGAAGGCATTCTATACTTACGTAATGAAGCACCAAACCATGACCGACGTTTTTAAAAGTGTAGTTGTAACTCCACTGTATCGTAACGTACGTGACAGGTGAGGTACACGTGCAGACATTTGTCCGCAGGGAATGATATCCATTAGACAGGACATTGGATGGTACTCTCAGCTGGTGTTGTTACAGTAGCGAAAGGACATATCCCGCCTTGAACGGAATTTAAATTCTCCGTTAGTCTGTCAACCTAGTTATTCTGCCTAATGAGTTAATCAACTCATTATACCCCAGAACATTTTTAACCTAGTCACTATACCCGAGTCACTCGACTCACTGTACTCCAGTACAGCTTGTGACTTAGTCAATCTACCTGAGTCACTCGACTCACTGTATTCCAGTACAGCTTGTAACCTAGTCACTCTACCTGAGTCACTCAACTCACTGTTCTCCAGTACAGCTTGTGACTTAGTCACTCTACCTGAGTCACTCGACTCACTGTATTCTAGTACAGCTTGTGACTTAGTCACTCTACCTGAGTCACTCAACTCACTGTATTCCAGTACAGCTTTTGACTTAGTCACTTTACCTGAGTCACTCAACTCACTGTTCTCCAGTACAGCTTGTGACTTAGTCACTCTACCTGAGTCACTGTACTCACTGTATTCCAGTACAGCTTTTGACTTAGTCACTCTACCTGAGTCACTCGACTCACTGTACTCCAGTACATCTTGTAATTTAGTCACTCTAACTTCTGAGTTAATCGACACACTAAACTCCAGTACGGTGCGTAACCTAGTCATTGTACCTACTGAATTACTCGCCTCGCTATGTTCCAGTACGTCTTTGTTGCTCTGTGGGTCGGGATGGATTAGTTGGTATATCGACTTGCTACGAATTGGACGCTCTGGGATCGAATCCCGTTAGGGGAAAGTTTTCCACACCCGTCGAGACCGGCCCTAGGGCCTACCCGGCCTCCTGTACATGATACCGGTGCATTCCCTGGGGTAAAGCGGTCGTTGCGTGTTTTTAACCACCCACCCTCATCTAGCGCCAAAGTTAACGAAAGAGTAAATCTATATTTCTACTTGCCCTCTGTGTCTTCATGGCAGGTTAAAGGGTGAATTTTATTGCTTTACTGCACCTTAGTTTTCTTCTACTTATTGAATAGAATTGGTTTTATTTTTAGCCTCTGTTGTATTATAAGAAAGCAGTGGATTCTAGTTATGTCATTCGTGCGTGTCGGTTACCATGAACTTGTGTCTTCGGTTCGACTGACTGTCATTAAACTCGTTAAGAATATCATGGCCATACAAGGCAGTCTTTATAAAGCTGAAATCCCGGTTCTATCGCGAATGCCTGCCTTATGAGCGTCTGAAGTGGAAGCAAGAGTAGCGTCACTGGGAAGTGTACGGGTCTGAGATTTTATGTAACAAGAAATGCTAAAATGTGCTTTTTGTGAGCCATTTTGACATATTTAAGACGAATGAGTGATATTATTTGAGAGGCCTAGTAGTATAAGGTATTATGCGAGTGACATGCTAGTATATCGGAAGTAGAGTGTGAAGATTCAACTGGCTCTGGAGAGAACTAAACTTTTGTCATTACAATGGTGAACATCCGGTTTTCACAAAAACATGAATTTTTTTGCCACTTCCTTGACTGTTAGCTACTCCAAGTAAGTTCCCTTTGCATTGTGACTTGTTTAAGTGGTAATATTACTGATTTGAATTTGGGAGGTTTCTCTTTCGAATATTGGGTCTGGCACCGAATACTGACCTTCTGCTTCTCCAGGTAAATTCCGACATAATATATCAGGGCCACTTCCTCGCATCCTGTCTAATTCATTATTTACGGCCATGCAATTATTATAGTGTACATGATGGAAGCTATAGAAAGCGCAGTTAAGCAAACGGTACATAAAATGAGTCAATATATACACATGCTGCTTGACATCCCCTTCTCGGACTTATTTAGTTATAGACATAAGTATATAGCTTATCATTTTGTGTCGCAAAGTGGAGAAAAATTGTCTGATATCATTTTGTGTCGCAAAGTGGAGAAAAATTGTCTTATATCATTTTGTGTCGCAAAGTGGAGAAAAATTGTCTTATATCATTTTGTGTCGCAAAGTGGAGAAAAATTGTCTTATATCCAGTCATCACAGACAGTGGAAAATTAAGCCATGGTGAGCAAAGAGAAAGGTGCGCTGTGAAGACTCGTAACTTGAAAGTCCTTTCTTTATGTCCCCAAATTTGTGCGCCCACCCACTGACTCTTCGTTATAGGGCATGCAATGTCTCAGAGAGTTATAAAGTTTGCAACCCCCAATAAACCGAGGTATGTATGCGTTACTGGGATACGTGGTTTGGAGATAAAGCCAAGACAAGCTTCAAGCTGTTCGTCCGAGAGATACTAAACGGAATGACCCATGATGCAGGATGACTTTACCAAAGAAAATCAGCGCTTAAAACTCTCAGTGAACATGGAAAGAAAACATTTTTGTTGGCTGCGTTACATTATTTGTTCTACCGCAACAGGTATGGCGTTATTTACTTAACGTGAGGGGTAACTGACCTCCATCCCGTCTGTAGAATCAGGGTCTTATTTCCACTGTAAAGGCTACAAAAATAATAACGTAAAACTGAAGCTACTGCGAGTTATTTCGTTTATACTGCTGTTGCCCCCCCCCCCCCAAGCATTTAATTACCGAATCTCATCTCTTTCTCTGCCTTTCCTTTCAAAACGAGACTACTTCTTTTTGTCATATTTCTATGGTAGCTAACATTTTTATCTATAAATGAAACAATTATTGATTATGAAACTGCGAACTTTGGCAGGAGATCTGACGTTTCTGTGACACAGATATGTGAAAAACGTAAGCTTTTCGAAGATGCAAACAGCGCAGATCTACGCTGTACCGGAATCTTGCGCGACTGTATTTGGTAGTAAGTCGTCGATGTTTCTGAACAGCGTGTCGGTGCCATCTTCAAAATTAAAGCAGTCTAAACGAATGGATTGCTTGGTCCTTGAATAAGGGACTGATTTGTTGTCCCGAAACGTCGATAACGAACCCCTCAACCAGCGCCACGCAAAACCCGAGCGGCGCAAAGACCTCAACCACGCCGATTCGGAAGGTCGAAACCTTACACAAACTGGAAGTGGTTTTACACGATATATTCAGATTTTTAGCGTTTAGAAGGTTAAAAAGCTCTGCGTCACTGTTTGTCTAACTTTGTACTGGCTGTCAGAATCTCTTTCTCGCTGACTCAGTTACGCTCAGTCTTGGTGTGAACCTAATCGAACAAGAATCATCAGGGCTTCGCGTTTCCTGTATACTCACTCAAAGCGTGAAGGGGGTTGTAGGCGTGTGAGAGGAGGGAGTGGTGCGGCTTTTATTGTAATCCAGAAGCAGTTACAGAGGGCTATTATACGTCCTTCCGCTTCCTTCGTGATGTAATTTCCGGAGATCTGACAACAGAGCGAGCGCACAGCACTGAATCCGGAGAGGATAGCTTTTCTGCTTCAGAAAGGGTGGTGTTAGCCATGGTGAGTGTGGGGGATAGAGTAAGATAAGGAGCAAACACTGGCTCCAATTATTGCCCGTCACCCCCACATCTCCTACCAGCTAATTTTGATACTTATCTCTAAAGGCAAAAGGTGGCTATAGACGTGTTTGTGTTATAGACATGTAGCGGTCCATAGCGTGCGTTAATTGAGAGCTCGCAACGTGACTTTTACACCTCTTGTTCTCTGTGCACGAGAAATGTGTACTTAATACTGTAAAGGTGACCTGTGTTGTATTCAGTCCGTGTTGTTCAGGTTGTGTGCACACTCCCTTCCCTGGGTGTTAATTTATAAATCATTAGAAAGTCCATTCAAAACTCGACAAGTGTTGCACATGTTGTTTTGCACGTTTGTGATAATGACCTTCCATTCCAATGTAAGGATTCAGATTTCATCTTGCGGGAAGTGATACAGTGAGGCCAGGAATGTTTTGGTGTAGCAGCAAAGCTATGGTCTGGTATTGTGTGAAGGGGCACTGGTTCGAATTTCGGCCGAGTCATGAGCTATTCTCGCTCACATTTGTTGAGGTTTCTCTCAGTCACTTCAGCAAAATGCCTGCCTAGTACCTGAATTAGGTCACACTGTTTTTTTTTTAAATCTTTCTACTTGGTAGGTCATGGCAGGATGCGACATTGTAGTCTCAGTTTCTAACAACGTGGTAAATTAAGCCACATAAATTAACGTACAGTAATATCTGAAAAGTGATACTTATATTTTATGCAATATGCCCTAGCAAACACTGTTTTGTAGGAACACACAGTAGATATCTGTATGTTGTAAGAATATATTTTGAGTATCCACATTTTGTGGGGCCATAATATAGGTAGCTGTTTGTAGGAACATACTCTGCGTGCACGTATTTTGCAAGAATATATTTTGGGTGCCTTATTTTGTGGGAATATACTATGGGAATGTAAATTTATCGGAACGAAGTGTTGGTACTAATATTTTAGAGTAACGTGCAGAGGATGCCCACATTTTGTAGGAAAACACTGTGTGCAGGCATGTTTTATAGGAACAGACCGATACTCTTAACCTGGAAATCAGACAGAACGTTCTTTAGAAACCTTCTGGTATCCATCTACTACACTACCCTCAAGATCCCTCAGGATGTAGGCAGTACGTCCTTCAGAAACGTTACAATCCAGTACTGGACTATACTGAGTTATAATTCAGAACATAGTATGGCTCTTCAAATTTATATGACTCTCCATCATTATGATGTTAAGGTGTTATCTGGACATACTGGTTTGAGTCGCAACCCTTGTTATGACAGATATTATTTAACTAGTACGACAGGGTGTTTACCGTATCTCCTGATTTCTTACAAGAAGTCGGTTACAGAGTGATCTCCAAAACTTACTAGAAGTTCTAACGTCGAGTAACGGACGATGGATAATGACTGTGGGATGTATGAATTTTGAAGCGTATTTTAGCGACGCACCGTCTATTGGATCCAAGTTAGACCTGTTAATAAATTTCTTGTTCTGGGTGACATTCTGATAAGTTCAGGTGTTACTCAACCGGTAGGAAAATTGAGGTATTATAATCCCATTGAGTTTATCAAATTATTATCGATTATAGGGCCCGAGTATCAGAACGTTATGAATAACATATTATGTAGTCATTGTACTTAGTTACAACATGTTTCGGCCGCCTTGTACGGCCATGATCAGGTAGCCTTATAAATGCATTTACTTGTAATCTCCATTTACAGTTATTATTTCTCCACTATCGGGGACCGCGGTGGTACAGTGATTAGGTGCTGTGCTACAAATCGGAAAGGTCGCTGGTTCGATCCCAGCTGGTGTCATTGGAATTTTTCATTGACATAAAATCCTTCCGATCGCACTATGGCCCTGGGGTCGACTCAGCCTCTAACAGAAATGATTACCAGGAGTATTTCCTGGGGGGTAAAGGCGGCCGGTTCGTAAGGCTGGCAACCTTACCACCATTCTGTGCCGTTGTCATGTAATGTGGGAACCTTAACTTTCTGGAACCCTCTGGGCCACTCCAGGCCTGTAATGGGACTGCTTTACATTTCTATTACTCCACTGTTTGGAGTAATATCCAGACACTACATCCACTGTTTATAAAGGGCAGGCCCGTTCCTAACAACGCTCTTCCTTTGTAAGCGTTTGTAAGGTTACCTGTTGATGATCAATAAGGTGGTCGAAACATTTTATAAAAAAAATATAATGAATAAATAACATTCATAATGTTGTGTTTTTCGGACCTTATAGTCGGCTTTGGTCAGGATAAACTGCGTCCGTGGAGTTTACCACTTGTTTTAATGGTGGGAGAAACCTCAGAAGTGAAACATGAGATAGAACAATTTTAAAACTTTGAGAAGGAAGTTCACATAGAAAAATGCCTGCCATAGAAGACTTCAGGGTAGCGTGACCAAAGCAAGAGGGCGAAGCTGACGTTTGTAATAGTGTGTTTAATAATTCGGTTCCTAACGTTCACATGACAGACTGCAGGCTGTCTCAGTTGCACCGTTCAGTCGGGGGCTGAAAATTGTCTACGCCGGAAATTGAGGTTATTGTGGTTCGTGTAAATATAATCAGCCGTGTTCCGGTAACTGACAGGTACTGCACATACATTTACGTACCCAAATGGAACACCGCTTCTTCGTTAAAGTGCCACCTTTTTTTGCAAGAGTAAAATTCATGGTTTTTTTACTTATTTTTTTTGAAAGCCATATTAGATTAAAACAATTATAAGGGGTTTCTGGCCTTCACGCCAGCAGTTAATCAGATGATCTTGACACCGAGTAAGATTTTGTGTTATCACCGGGTTTTCGGAATAGCGTCAACCTGATAATGAAGGCAACATTTTTTCCCCCGAAAATTCGGTGCCTACGTGCAGCCATACACTGTACAAAAAGCATGAAGACGGTGGCATCCAGTGTAGCGTCAAAGTCACAAGGTAAAGAAATCTTATGCATGCGAATTTGTATTGAATATCTTCTCATAAACATAGTTTATGTTTAAAAATACCGAATAGTCACATATTATTATTATTATTATTATTATTGTCATCATCATCATCATCATCATCACTACTGTAATCTTGACTGAAGCCGATCCCAGCGGCCGTGCGGTCTAAGGCATAGGACTTTGGCGGCTGGCTTGCTGGGATTGCGGGTTCGAATCCCGCCGGGGCATTGATGTTTTTGTGTGTTGTCAGATAGATCACTCGTCCGGAGGAGACCTACCGAGTGTGGTGTGCATGAGTGTGATCGTGAAGCCTCGATACTGAGGAGGCCCTTGTCCACTAGGGGCTGTTGTCTCACGGGACGAATCTTAATACAAGACCTCGTTGTTTTTACCTAATTATTATCTTATTATTAATTAACAGTTGTGTTTCTGTTGTTAACTGCACATTACAAGACCTACTTAAGCGCTGATGTTTGCACATCTGGCCAAAATATTTTGTGCTTTTTTGCACTGTGTGGTTCACTAGATTGTTCAAAATTTCCTTATCTGGAGCCAGTTTATTTGAGCTAACGTTTCTAGGTCTATGGTTATACGCCACATAACGACTTTTCGGTCAACGACGGAACGCATATACGACGGTGGTCCCGTAATATTATAGTATTATATTACAATACTTACACTTGTGTTACTATTGCCTACAGTATTCAGTACAGTAACATTCTGTACAGGTTTGTAGCCTAGGAGCAATAGGCTATATCATATACGTGGACTAGACGTGTAGTAGGCATACTATCTAGGTTTGTATACGTACACTCTGTGACATTCGCACAACGACGAAATCGCCTAATGACGCATATCTCAGAACGTATCCCCGTCGTTAAGCGACGCATGATAGTATTTATGTTATATTAATTCCAGTAGAATCCTGCCGTATGCAGCTCAGTATCCAACTTCTTCTCTTCTCTTGAAGTATTCGGACTAGGCTTACAGGCCGGTAGGTGCTGCTCATTTGTCCCATTAATTAGTGAAGTTTGGATCAACGTAGACAACGTAGACAGCGCGTCACATGTGTAGTTCGAGTTACTGTGGAGGCACCAACTATACAAGACTCATATTTACGCTATTCTCCTCAGTCCTTCGGGACAAAGAAACGGCTTATAAAAATAAAAAAAAACCATATTCCCCCTTCCCCATCTACTGCTTTCCAGTTTCTTTCCCCTAAGTTTTCTGTCATGTATATCAACTTTAAATGCCATTTGGAGTTGAGGCAGTTCTGTTAAATAATCATCTTCAGGCATTTTTTGATGTTTTGCTGACCGTGCATCTCAGTATAATCTTAGTAATTAAACAACTTAATTCATAAAGTCTTATTTTATAATAAGTTTATTTTATACCTCTACATGTTTCGAGCACTATTGTGCTCATCATCAGGAGGTCAAAATTGTATTATACAGAATCTGGTATCATCACAACTGTAGGTGGCCGTCCGGTGCGCAGGTGCACCGGACGGCCTCGTACAGAGTGTGACGATACCAGATGCTGTATAATACAATTGGCCTTCTGATGATGAGCACAACAGTGCTCGAAACATGTAGAGGTATATAACAAACTTATTATAAAAAATATTTTGTGCATTAAGTTGGTTAATTACTAAGATCATCTTCAGGCAGTTACGAATTGGAGAGAATATTTGAAGACGTGATAATTTCATAAACAGTGACTTCTTATTTCCCTTCTGTATTTTTCACATTATACAGTGTGCAACCAACAGACTGCGGATTTCCTTAAAACACATGGCCTTTGACGGGACCATGTATCTGTAACAGTTCAAACCTCAGCACAAGGTTCGTTCTGATATACAATAATGATATCCGCAGAGGAGCTAAGCGTTACAGGGGCAATACATGACGTTCCTTTTTTAGAATTGTTCCTTGTATCACAGTTTTGTTATTCTTGCGAGAAATGGAAAAATATGACAGCAAATCTAAACGTGTTTGAAGTCGGTTACATGTTGGAGTGGGTCGAAGAGCGTATTGAGCGACCAGCCTGAAGAGCACGATGTAAGAGAAGAATATAAGTTTTCTTTCAAACTAGAAGTCCCTTACTCAAGTGCACTTTGAGTCGTTTCAGCAAAGGAAGTCGTTCGTGCTGTGATATTTCTTTCTTTTACCTTTGTTGGTTCTTTATGAAAGAACTTCGTGCGAACACTAATATAAAAGAAATGAATATCGAAATACAAACTCGGAATTAAACGGACGATTTATTCTTAGCATCCAGAGAAGAAACTGTCTTTCACTGCTTATTTGCTGTGCCGGTAAACTGACTGAAGGTAATATCAACCATTAATAATCATTGTACTCTGTATATAATAGTGTAAGTGTGATTTAGTTAAGAAGAGCAGAAAGAATGGAACGTGTAGCACGAATTGGTGAGAAGGGTACGTTCGTAAAAATGTACCCTCGAGACATAAATGGGAGAGATATTGCTATGAAGACACAACGGGGTTTGGAGGGGTCCGGTATTAATGGTTGTTTGCATGAACTGAAGGAATTGGTTTTTTTTATCTTACACATCCATTTGTGTTTGTGCGTGTCATAATATAGCTATTTATGTCTTCCACGCAACAAATTTATTTCATTTCATTATATCATTAGACTTAGCTACGTTTCGACCAATTACTTGGTCATCATCAGGACACTCGTGTAATTGTAATTTTTGTTGTATGTGCACGGGTGGCCTGAGAAAGACCTCATAATTAGTCAAAATATGTAGCCACGTTTTGTGATATAATATAATTATTTTTGTCATAAATAGCTATTTTATGAACAAACTCGTTTCATTGGCAGGCCGTATCAAACATCGTACTGAACTTTCGCGTCACTAAGGGCATGGAATTTGTGGTCAGCTGAATGAATATTACGACTTAAAAAGGATCCCACATTTTGGAGTAAGTTAATAACTTATTTAGCTGCTTAGATACACCACTTTATCCTTGGATCATTTTCTTTTCCACAAAAGGTTAGGCCTGTGTTGTCAGACTTAAGTAAATGATGTAAAGCATCAAGAGTGGGACTTGATGTTGTCATGACAGTGGCTGTGACGGATTCTGTATTGTAGATCGTGACGTCATGCAGGCTGGTAGAAGTTTAGTGGCATTTCGGAGGACATTCTCTAAACTTCATCAGACTGCACGGTGTCCCGACCTAGGACACAGTATCCTTAATGTATCGTAAATGCAATTTCATGGTCTTATTGTTCCCGACTGCTTTATAATGTCGAAGTATTACATTTTTTTAATCATCCATCTTTTATAGTGATTTTGTCTTGAGTGCTTTTCTGTGCTCATTGTCTGTTAAAATGATTCCGTCCGTACGCACATCAGACTTGCGTGCCACTGACTGTATTTTCACGAAACTTTTGTGTTGGAAAGGTCTTTGGAAGAGTGTTTAGCCAATTACATTGTACATCTGACAGTTTTAGCTTTCCTTTGCTAGGTGCATATCGCATGGCACTCACTGCAAACAAAAAAAAAAAACTAATTTTGTGCAATAGCTGCTTATGAGAATGGAACACAAGAGTACGTCCAGCATTTTCTTACAAAAGTGTCAGTGCTCTCGAGTAGTTTATTCAAAAGGGATGCTGTGTGTTCTCATACATATCGTGACTCGTTTACTGAACACCGAACATTTATCTTAAAATTCCCATCCTTCCACTTAAAAAACAAAAAAAAAATATTTATTGCATTTTGGACTGGCGTCGATATCCAATTGCTTCAGTTCATATGATGTAACGCTTTATTACAACAGGACATTGAAGGGTGTTATAGAAATCATTATTCTGTATAGAAAGCTTGGCCCTCGAAAAAGAAATTAGTACGTTCTTTCGAAACGCTGGGAACAGCACACCCAACAGCACATCCAACAGCACACCCAACAGCACATCCAACAGCACACCCAACAGCACATCCAACAACATACCGTCTTATATTAAAAGTCATGAACCCTGAAGTAATATAAACGTAGCTTTCTTTTTAATGTGCTTAATGACAGTGTGCACTGAGTCCTCTTGCTGGTTTTCAGTCTAAACTTCCGGGCTGCCCACCTGTCTGAATAACCATTAATTAACATTGAAGACTGCTGTGTGAATTTCAAACGTATTTATTGTGACAGAACATTACGTGATGGTGTCAGTTATTTAGCCTGCTCAAGTCTGGAAGCTTTATTTCGACTGTCCTCGTAACGTAAGCTCAGTTGTAGTGTCTGCCTATATATTTTTAAAGTTTTGCTTCTTCTGTTTACAAGACAAAAAACAGTTTACTTAATATTCTCAGATTACAACCAACAAGATGCAACTTTTCTCAAATTTATTTATTTCTTCTTTAAGACGCTGTACATGTTTCAGATGGGTTTTCCGTCCATCTTCAGGAGCACAAAACTGAACATACAGCGTCAGGCATTTGTCAGACCGTTACTGCTACCTGCGGCTAGCCTGGATGGAATGGAACAGGCTAGCCGCAGGTAGCAGTAACGGTCTGACAAATGCCTGACGCTGTGTGTGCAGTTTTGTGTTTCTGAAGATGGACGGAAAAACCGTCTGCAACATGTAGAGCGTCGTAAAGAAATAAATAAATTTGAGAGACGTTGCATCTTGTTGGTTGTATTCCGAGAATATATTAGCGATGCACGGACCTATGAATGTTAAATTTTACTTAATTTTCCTGCCCTCACTTCTTGGCTTGCAGTTTATTCCTTACCCTAATCTGTACGAAAGAAACACAAAAGAAAATGTAACGTAGATAACTTGTTTAGAAACTGTAGTAATTAGCACTTATGATCAGGAAACCCACTGAAGTGCGGTCATTACACTTTAAACACGTTATAGACCTGCAGGGCTTGCGAATTACATGCGTGTCGATTGCCATACTTGCAGTCATATTGATAAGGGTGTATCATGTGTATGAATACAAACATGAATGATGAAAGCATGCTAAATACTTGGCACCCACACTTATAGTTGCGTGTGGCGCTTATCTGCGACGAGTCTCTTTAAGAACATAAGATATTGCCACATTAATTTCTTTACAGTTATTTCTGTAGCACTCGGACGTTAATTAAGCTGTGACGAAGGGCAGCGTTTCTCAAACTGGGTGCGGCCGACGGTCGTCAGGGACTCCGAGAGACGAAAATGTGTAATGGCCGAAGACGTTTAATGGCAGTTCTAAATTTGTATGTACGAATTAAAGTCGTGTGGCGACTTTCTTAGTAATTGACAAACTTAATGCACAATTTTTTTTTAATAAGTTTATTATATTCCTCTACATGTTTCGAGCGTTGTTGTTTTCAACATCAGGAGGTCAAATTGTACTATACAGCATCTGGTATCGTCACACTCTGTAGGTGGCTGTCTGGTGCGCAGATTGAGAAAGGGCTGCGCACCGGACGGCCACCTACAGGTGTGATGATACCAAATGCTGTATAATACAATTTTGACCTCCTGATGATGAGCACGTATTGCTCGAAACATGTAGAGGAATGTAATCAACTTATTAAAAAACAAGAATTTGTGCGTTAAGTTGGTCAATTGCTAAGATTATACTGAGATGCACGGTCAGCAAAACATCGAAACTTGTGTGGCGACATTCGACACTGATCTTTCCGTCACTTATAGCACGAAACCAATCGCTGCTTCATTTCAGAAGCTGCTTGATTCTACAGTCCAGTTAGCAGAACACGCTGCATACGTAGTCGATGTACCGGGCGAAACGATAAAGTTATTAATCAGTTTGTGCTAAACCCTTGATATTTTACATGTCATGTACAAGAAGGATAAACGAATGCTGGCATTTAATTTCATATTTGACTTATTGTGAACAGATAGGAGCTCTTTAGTAAGATGTTCTGTAGCTTTTTTAAAGTTCCCTGGGCTAAACTAAATTGAGAAATGTGGTTCTAGGAGACTGCGGCCACATGCCGTTGGATACGAAGTCAGAAGTGCAGGATACGTTTTGTGTGTGTGTGTTTTTTAATTGGGCGTCCTTGTAATTATGTTCTGCCTATGTAATTAAATCCTGTACTTGTGTATAATTCAAGACCACATGCTGAGGACGTATGGGGAATGGACGTAAAACTCCACGTAGTCTATTATTAACTTATGCCATACGTGGAGCTGAGTAAGCATTCTTAGGCCACTCCTGTTGCATTCCTTAAACAGCAGTTCCCGGAATTGTTGTATATGAGGGTGGCTTAGATTCATGGCGGGTCGAGTGGCAGTAATGGGGAGGAAAACATCTGTACCTGCACTGCTGAATATTGAAACGTGATTTTCAAACTTGTGTACATGCTGTTGTGGAGAGAAACGGTGATAAGAATGATACATTTCAGGGCGAATTATAAGTGTGTTTGTTCAATATGCAGCGTTGAAAGTGATTGATAAGTAATACATAAAAGTAGGAAACAAAATATGTTTTAAAGCGTGCATTTGGACGGTAGGTTTGGACTCAAAACACTGATCAACAAAGTACTGATCGACGAACCTCAACGAAATAGGCAACTCAAGAGACATTCATGAATGTGGGAGGACAATATTAATATGCATATTCTTATAACAAAACCAACGAGATGCATGAATTTCTCAAATTTATTTTCGGAATAGAACTCTACATGTTTCGGACAGTTTCTCTGTCCATCATCAGGAGTCTAGCACTGTACACACAGCAAAATGTATATGTCATACAGGTTATGCTGACTGCTTGCTAGCGAGCAGTCAGCATAACCTGTATGTATTGCTGTGTGTACAGTGTTAGACTCCTGATGATGGACAGAGAAGCTGTCCGAAACATGCAGAGTTCTATTCCAAAAATAAATTTGAGTAATTAGTGCATCTCGTTGGTTTTACTCGTATTATAAGAATATATCACGATGCACGGTCCTCTGAAAGTCAAAATTAGTATCCATCTTAGACAAATGGGCTCTGTGTTACCGTGTACAAGTGGTTTTGTGGCTGGTTCAGTGGACTGTTTTTCTGAACAGGTTGATAACATTTAGGCTTCCATAAAAGTAGCTATCAGCTTTTCAAGAAATATCACCCACTATGGATTTATTGTTTTTGATTTATTCTTTGTGTACTGAACAACCTTGCCAGCTGCTTGATTTACATTACCCTGGTGTTGAATTAAGAGATTTCTCCGAACGGTTATTTTGAATGGATGCGGAAAGAAGCTTTATTAAGTTGTCTTTTTAGTTAATGGCCCTAAATTTGCGTGGACGCTGAAGAAAACTATTACCTTTCAGGGTACCGGTGTCTGGTCCTGTATTCGAAATTGGTACGCACAGACTAGGAAGCAAGATCGTATAACGTGCTAGTTAGTGGTTACCGTAATTAGATGTGTAGGACACTGCACGGAATGACGTCTTGTCTTTTTGTGACGCATAGTTTAACAATACGACTGTCGAGTTTGTAGTTTCGTGTTTTGGGGTGTATGGAGTTAAAGATTGCATTACATTACATTATATGAAGATTTTCATGGAGCTTAGCACGCCAGAAATGCCAAGTTCCGTAACTGAAGGTACCCATTTCCATAAAAACATTTCAGGTACTCCGTGTTGTACTGACCTCCACGTTAATGGCGATTACGGACTGAAGCACGCGCACGTGCATTTTCTGCACAGGCTTTCGAAATGTGCTGTGTGTTAAGTTTCATACTGGAGAGTGAAACTTTATAACGCAGTGGTTATAAATTGTCTTAATCAAATTGTTACTCATAACAATGTCTTTGTTGAAAACGCAGCTTGTATTGACAGTAGGCAAGTGTGATCCATAATCCGTGGCAAATAAAGCACACTACATGCGTGGACGTGTGTTTGTAACGGTATAAAAGATAATACTACAAACCTGTATGCTTTGAAAATCTCCCCCACGATATCAAAAACATGGAAAATATCACGCAATGAATAATGTCGTCCATTCCACTGTGTAGTACGTACTTAATAGGGACCCTTATATACAGCACCTGGCCCCCAGATAATCCCTCTTGTTGAACTGCGGCACGCGTGTTTCAGTATTTGGATCATGCAACGTGCGCAGGAGTTCATTTAAGTATAAACCGATTTGGTAAGAGCGGTAGTGGAAGGTCTGTGTGCATATCTGTGTCATGTGTCGGTGAGGCTATGCATATACAAGCGTCAAGATTTCTTTTTCATAATGTATACGTTGAAAGATTTAATTTCCTCACTTGTATAAGGTTTATATCCACACTTTCGAGGTTTTTATGGAGGTAGAAATTGAATTAATTCTATCAAGTTCTTTGTTCAGGTAGCCGTTGAGGAGATGAATAAATTTTAAGCTCATGGTTCCGTGCATCATAATTCAATGTTAATAAAAATCCAACCAGATACAACAGTATGCAGATATTTATTTACTGCAAAGTTACTCTACATGTTTCGGGTGTCACAGCACTAAAAACTGTAACCGCAGCCTCCAGTCCAGTTCATAATACTGGTACAGCTATTTCGCTCCAACGTGGCCTTATCAGGCCACGTTGGAGCGAATAGCTGTATCTGGTTGGATTTTTATTAACACTGAGATGAATAAAGTTTGCATCTGAGCAAGAAACTTTCTGCGTTTGTGGATTCTAAGTGCTTGCTACCGTGTGCATCGGTCGGTTATTTAGGCAGTTTCTTTTTATTAGTACTTTTGAGGACATTCTTGGGAGTTACTCTAGATAAGGTCGATATTTATCGCTTTTAATTATGTTTTCCTCTATGACTTGCTGGTAGGTTGGCAGTATATTAGTTAGGTAGCTCAATTGGCTAGTTAGTGTACCACGTCATAATATGTTTATCTTCCTGCAAGTTGACGTCATTAGAGGCTTGGCTGTCTGTTGAGTGGTCAGGTTATTGTGAAATTAGTAACTTTCCTGTTTGGTTGCTTAATTATACGGCTGGTTTGTTATTTGTTTAGTGTGTTATGTGTATTATTGTGTGGCCGTTTGTCTGCTGATGATGTAGTGGGTGCATTCCTCGTTATTTCACTCTTCCTCCTCTTAGTTGGTAAGAAATGGAGCATACCAAATTTACCAAATTTATCTGTGGATCTTTTCAATATTTCTTCGGTTTATTCTGTATTCCTACTTGTTTATGTATTATGCATTTATTTATTTACAAATAATTATTAATATGGTTAGTTGGCTTACTTTAAATATTTGACTTGTTGGCTAGTTATTTACATAATTTGTGAGAGTGTCTTTTGGTATGCTACAGTATACTTCACTACAGTTTTATTCTTTGCCAATTGTCTTGGGGTTTGCTAATACCAAGATATTTCGAAAACTGTTCGTCTTTCCTTCTTTAGGTGAATTGGGGGGGGGGGAGGAGAGAAAGAGAGAGAGAGAAGCGCTAATGTGGTTGTCCCTTTGAAAGAACTAGTCTTTGTTACTTGACGTACTTTTGGGAAAATTCTCCCTTATTTTTTACCTGAAGACGGAGACCGGCCTTGTTTCTGTAACTGTGTGCCAAACAGAAAACAAAAGGCGATGCACAATTTTAAAAAATAGTCACTGTTTTGTTATCCTTTATTTATTTATTAACTTAAGCTACTTACATGACTGGAGCCGAGGTATCGTGTTTGGTACAGTGACTGGACTACAGATTAGCCTACTGATGTATAAATATACAATGATGTATCAGTCAAACACAACAAAACTTTGTTATGTTTATTATTGTATTAGGGCAACATGTTTCGATTCTTATAGAATCATCTTCAAGCCCTTCTAAGATACAGATCCTTACTTAGCAATGTTTAAAATGCACTGTGGGATCTCAAACGCTCACTTTCTTGATATAACTATGTACAAAATGCATGTGTCGTTTTGTTCTTATTGTACAATCAGGATACTTATTTCTAAAACTTTAACCGGTACATATGAAGGAAGTTTGAATGTACGCGTTTGGGATCCCACAGCGCATTTTAAACATTTGTAAGTAAGGATCTGTATCTTAGAAGGGCCTGAAGATGATTCTGTAAGAATCGAAACATGTTGCCCTAATACAATAATAAACATAATAAAGTTTTTTGTGTTTGACTGATACATCATTCTATATGTATACATGTGTTAAACACTTCGGGATGGCAAACATTAAATTAGCCGATTGAGGTATCATCATTCGGTTTTAGGTAGAGTCGCTCTACATGTTTCTTTTCAGAAACATGCAGACCTGTTCTGAAGCCACTAAACCTCCTGTTCGAGAGGTACTGGAGGATATTCCCCCGGGTTGTGAAGTGTCTGGGTCGTGAAGGCGACCCTTTTGCCTCCTTCTAGTGCCGAGATGAAGAATGGTGTAGGTGCACATTCGCCCTTCGTTTTGCTTTCGTGGCGCCCATTGAGACCATTTTACCTTTACGTTACTCCTATGATTGCTTTATTAGATTGTTAGTTATATCACTGGGAAACCAATGTTAGTTTATGTACTGGTCGGTCACTTGCTTAGTTACGTGCGTGTATGTCTTGTGCTTTGAAGGTGCTGGAAGTGGAAATAAGGTAACGTCTACAGGATGTACTAATAGGTTTAAAATCTCTGTAAACACGTACTTTATGTACAAGTCTTTCTTTATAAAACCAACACCCTTATTATACAAGTACAGATGCACGGGCTGGAATTATATCTGCGTGTTTAAATTGTAGCGATAATTAAAATGGATATTTTATTGCGTGGTGTTAATGACTTTAAAAAGTAGTTTGTGTTCTTAAAATCCACAAAATTGTACAATCTTTGCCTGTCTAATGGTATCTTCAACAACGTCCTGTGTCTGTGTAAATCGTGGGACATACAGACTTGAGGCGCAGAGTCTTAGCGTTTTGGTGTACCGTGCGATTCTGTAACGTCTCCTCTGTAATCCCTAGGGAGCACTAGAAACCACGGTGGTGGCTGGAAGAAGGGAATTTGTTCTCAGGGGCTAGCGATAACGGGGTCATTCTTTTCAGATGAAAAACAAGTAGTGAATTGGTTGTCTGGATACGGAGCGGAATGTTTGAATGATTTCCTTATTTATAGAATATGTCGAAAGGCATAAATCAAAATGTCTTAGCTTTATGTATGAGATTTCTGAATTTAGTTCAGAAATTATTGATCTATGGCCGAAAGCTATTTTAAACATATTTTTTTTATTATCAAAGGATCTAGAGATGCGTTTGTGTTTGCGTGCGTGCACACGTACCTCCGACCATCCGAGTGTTTATTTTCACAAATACATTTTGAACCAATGAATAAGCTTTGATGTGCAGCCGCATGGACATCATGCTATTGACAGTAAATCCATATTTATATAACTAATTTACTACAATCGATATAATCAGGAATTATATGTGCGAACATCTGTGGTGGGTATGATATTTTACATAAGCATAAGGTGCTGAAAACTGGAGTGGTGATAGCCAAGCTCTGGCAACGTTGTACGAAAATTTATCCTAAACTGGGCATCAAATCTGTGTATTGAGAGATACTTTGTGTCTTGGAAAAGAAAAACATGGCCATATTCCCAGGACTCTTAGGCTACGTAAGTACAGGACGTATTTAAAATACTTGGACAGACTTCCAGGCTGTGTTCCGCACACTACAATAAAGAAAACTTTCATGTCCATATGTGTCCGCAAACACTGAATTTTCGCGTAAGGGCCACAGTCGCCGAACTTGAACCCTTTAGATTTTTATCTGTCGGGGACACTTCACGAAAGCAATTGTGATGCCTTTCGAATCATTTGCAACCTCCCCAGGACCTTTGAAAGTCTGCGAAAATCCATGATCACATATGTCAGTACGTGTTGGTGGAGGACAATTTGAGCATTTGTTGTGAATTTTGACTTGATAAACAGTAAGAAATTAGTAGTTATTAAATAGGGAAAGTGCGTTGTAGCTGTCAATTTAAAGCAAAATATCATATACTTGAAGTATTTACCGTTGAATTTAATCTTTCAATTCAACTCAGAAACTAATGATTTTAGGTTATATATTCGTGCTCATTCTTTTTTTGTGTGTAGAATCGAAGAACTCGCTTTGTGTAATTTAATACAGTGTGTCCCACTCGCTACCGAACCCGACATTTGTTTAATAATTTTACCACTAATGAGGATATTGCAAAGAAATTTGAAGCGGACTACAGACATATTCCTCTTCATTTCTCACACAACGAACGTACTCCTGTTCAAATTTCATTGCAATATCTTCATTGGTGTTATGATTATATTAAAGAAATGCCGGGTTCGGTAGCGAGTGGGACACCCGATAGAAATTGTGCACAAGAATACGCCACTAATTTTTGTAATCACTAATTTATTAATCCTGTAAATAGGAGGAAGCTTTGCGTCAAGTGTCACAATGAAGTTTTCTAACTTGAATGTAAAGGCACTTTTCTCGTGACTACTTTTTACTCGAAATGATACGCTAAACAGCTGAATGATAAGTTTCACTCAAAGTTATACCTAATTGATCCCTTAACCCTTTACCTGCTAATGTGGAGAATATGGTGAGCTCCGAATAATGCTAGCAGTTGGGAATTAAATCAGCGTTTAAAGGGCTAATGTATAGTGATATTCAACACAGTATAAATCGCAAAGTTCAACCAAACAAGCTGCAGATAGAATGTATTGGAAGGAAGTGTGTTACAGAACGCGGAAACTGTCTGCGCATGCTCGCACCAGAAGATAAACAATTTATAGTGCCTTGGCACTTGACGGTAGAGCCGGTAGCACTTCAAAGAAAAATGATTGTTCACTCCACAACAGAAACACCCGGTTAAGTAACCTTTAGCGGCCTTAGGACAGGGACGTTGCATGTTGGGGCCACTGAATGCTGGCCACACCTGTTAAAGGATTTTTTTGTCTCCTTTATTGTACCGCCAGTCTATTACAAACTATAAGTACACTTAACCTTATATCCTACGCTGATATCGTATGACCTGTGGAGTAATATTCCACTGAGTATCCTCACATCGGATATTCTGGTACCTGTGTACGGTGCTTATGAGAACCTTGTGGTTAGTTCCGTTGGTTTGAAACCTTTTAATCTTCCTGGTTCTTCTTCGTCTATTAGGGCGGGTATGAGTTCGTTGGGATGTGCGATTAGCTTCTCTCGGTGTTTGGTGCTGCAGTTAGTTATTTCTGCTTTAACTATGGGTGGCTGTAGATCGGTGTGTAGAACTGTTAAAGGATGAATACGATTTTATTTGGGGGAGGGGGGCAAGTGCAGTGTAGGGGAACAACCACTTCATACTGCGTAGCAGCACTAGCAGTCACGTTCGCATTTTGAGGATGCAGGATCCTTCACTGCAATCGTACAACCCTTCTGTTGAACTCCTACAGGATTATGGAACCGCCACTGCATTCTGGAAACACCTGGTAAAACCTGGAGAGACGCTTCAGATCCTGCCGTAAACGTGAGTAACCTGGCGGCACTTGGGTAACAATTGCAACACGATGAGAATGCGTGAGCCGCCACTGAATGATACCTCATGCTGTAAAGAAATGCTAGTAGGTTTAGCACCTGGAGATGAAACAGATTTTGAAGTGTCTCGCCCTTGCTGAATATGAAGTTGAAGAGACCGCTAATGCAAGTCAGCATGAGAGGCTGGAACTGAGTAACGCTCTCATGCAAATGTCGTGCGTTTCAACTTCGTCAGGTTAATAGCAATGGTTATTTCTTGTTACCGACTTAGGTTTTCCTCGTACGTGTCACAGAAGTCATCTCTGTGTTTTCTTACGTCACCTACAGGAATTGAGTGACAATAACTCAGCATTCAGGTGCTGTGCCAGTTTGCTTGTTTTATTTCTGAAATTGCTTTATTAATCGCGACTGTGTCTAATACTATTGCCTACATAGTATTAGTCAAATGTAATTCCTATTTTACCGGGGTGCTGATAAAACCTTAGCCCGACCAGGAAGGAAACAAGCTGCGCCTGTTAAAAGTGTGATGGGCAGAGGAATGGATTGATTGGCTAGGTGGTGGACTCTTGTGAATGGCAATGAACCTCCAAGTTCCACAAAATGCGGGGAATGTAGCTTGTTTCCTTCCTGGTCGGGCTAAGGACTTATCAGCACCCCTGTATAAGGAACTCATTTCGACGTAAAATCTCTTTCACAGGTAAGTGTTTATCGTTTGCAGAATGTTTCGTGTTACATTTATATGCCAGCTGGGGAAGATATGTGGGCCTAAGAAGGTCCGGACAGCAAGGGAGTTGGGAAGAGTACGTTACGAGGAGCTATATGATGTCATCAAACGTGAGTAGGGTGATCAAATCAAGAACCTTGAGATGGGCAGGGCATGTGGCAGGAATGGGAGGGAGGGGTGTATGCAGGATTTTGGTGGGGAAACACGAGGGAACGAGCGTACTTGTAAGACCTAGGAGTAAATGGGAGGAAAATATTAAGATTGTTCATCAAAATGTGGAATGTGGGGTGAACTGGATTAGCTTGACTCAGGATAGGGACAGGGGGCGCACTCTTGTTCATGTGGAAATCAGCTTTCAGGTTACATAAAATGTGGGTAAATTCTTGACTATCTGAGAAACCTTTAGTAGTGTTTTAGAAAGGATTCTGCTGCAAGCAGTTGGTGAAACGTGAAATTCATTCTAGAACGGGCCGTGAAGGTCCAGAGTGGATGGATAGGTATAGCTCTACTCTTTCTTTAACCTCGGCGCTAGATGAATGTGAGTGTTCAACGCCAAACCCCGGCCGCTTTACCCCTCAGGAAAGAGACCCATGCCCATTGTACAGGGGGCTGGGTCGGCCCCAGGGCCGTTCTGTACTGGTGCGGAAAATCTCGCCCTACAGGGATTCCATCCCCAGACCGTCCAGCCCGTAGCCAGTCGCTATACTAGGGCATGCGATTGGTTGGTTAGTAATTTGTACGTCTTAGCTATATGAAACTCTCTTCCCAGACATTTCTCAGTATGCGTAACATGCATTTCACGAAATGTTAGCAACGTGACATGTTGAACAGGTCGTAGTTAGGCTATGTGAGGTTCTTAAAGTGTTGTTGCTGTAAGGTGGATGTGAAGGCCGAAGTTACAGCGTCGCATTTTATCTTCAGTCTGCAGTTAACTGTCCGTCATGAAGAGTTAATAATGTCGGTTGAACTTTACACGTTGCGAGATGAATACAATCCACGCACTCACACCGAACTGGACTTGTCCAAGCAACATCTTAATGTTATCCTTCCATCTACTCACCTGTTTGATGTGATCTATATGACGTTCCCATTTTTTACTTTACGACCATAATAATATGTGAGGTAGGGTAAAAATTATTTCTCTTCTCATTACGCAATTTTCTGTATTCACTTATTGCTGTCCCTCATGTGTCCAAAATGTCATGATAACCCCAGTCCTCAAATAACAGGAGTACTGAAATCTTTCATCAGATAAAAGACAGTTCCAATCTAATACTGAAAATAATTAGCTTCATGAAAAGCAGGCCGTCGTGTATGGTGTGTTCAGAGTTTCCAGTGCTTATTGTAATTTTTTAGAACAGTGTGGATATAATACAGCTGACTAACTAACCAATTAACTAACTCTCCCAAACTCCATGCTGCAGAATCCTTCTTGAGAAGTTGACAGGTCCTCAGCTAGTCGAGAAATCCTCCGCATTTTGCGGGACCCGAATGTTCATTACCGCACTGATAAAAGCCCGCTGCCTGTCCGTATCCTGAGCCAGATCAATCCAGTCCATATCCCCATTCCACTTTTCGAAATCCCGTCTATTTTATTGTCCTCCCTTCAACGCCTGTGTGTTTCAAGTGGCCTCTGTTCATCATATTTCCCCACCAAAACTCTGTAAGCACCTTTCCTTTTCCTCGTACATGCCACATGTCCCGCTCATCTTATTCTTCTTGATTTGATCACTCGAATGATAGTTGGTACGGAATATGGGTCATAGAAGCCCCTTGTTATGCTGTCTTCTCCTCTATCCCGTTACCTCATCCTTCTTAGGCCCAAATGTCATGCTTAGCGCCTACTTCTTAAACACCCTCAACCTACGTTTCTTACTCAGTGTGAGAGACCACATTTCATGCTCATATAAAAACAGTAGGCAAAATTACTTTTGTTGTATCCTTTCTTTTGGGTGATTGTTCGATTGTTCGATCTTCAAAGGTGGTGTCAGCGGGATTCCTGCTTACACCGCCCATGAAGATAGAACAGACAATGTTCCGAAACGTCGGCACATAAAATTAAGAAGCCGGGGAATCACCCAGAAGAAAGAATACAACATTCAGAACATGGTGAATTTTGAAATGAAGGAAATTATTGTTCTTAATATTTTAATCATTACATTTTTGGATCGAAAAACTGGAACACAAACTTTGAGGTGTGTCATCCCCGTTGTCTAATCCAATAACAAATCATATTATGTATGATGCATACGGTCAGAACCACAACTATATTTTCAATGATTAGTTTAATAGGTATACAACTACATTAGTTACAACTACATGTTTCGGCCCTAAACATTGGCCATCGCCATGTTGTCCTTAAACTTATCAAGTAAATGTACTAATGCGGGGTACTGTGGTGAGTGTGTGGGGATGGGGGAAGGAGATCTCGTTCCTCCATCCCCAACACATCCCCCAGAGTACCCCGCATTAGTATAATCACTTGATAAGTTTAAGGACAACCTGATGATGGCCAATACTTAGGGCCGAAACATGTAGTTGTAACTAATGTAGTTGTATACCTATTAAACTAATCATTGAAAATATAGTTGTGGTTCTGACTGTATGTATCATACATAATATGATTTGTTACTAGAAGACAAACATTCTGCACCGAATGGTAGCAAAGGATGCCCTGATTTGCTCTTAATTTCTTCGTAGATGGGCATTATTTGTTAGGACTGACCACAAGTATTTGAACTGTTCCACACTTTTAAGCTACAATACAACACATGAAGCAATTTCTGAGTATCAGCAGTGTAAATATATGTAAAATAAAATATCTGATATTCTGATAGAATTGATTCAGAAATGATGCATATTCCGTCAAAGTGTGCCCTTCCCTCTTGCTTGGTTCTAAATAAAACACAAAACACTTCAGATGCTGGCGTAGAATCTTTTTGTTTTACGTTTCTTGGACTCAGGGCTGGCCAGTATAGAAATTAGAAATTTGGAAACAATGAAATATGTGACTATCAAATAATGAATTTTCAAGATAATACAATAATTGTGGCAGTAATGAATTTGTAACCGTATGCAGTTGCAATAATCGCAATCGGGTTTTGACATCCTGTTCTGATGGATGTCTGTTGAGATTGTAATTTTGCCTTGTGATAAATGCCTAAGTTAGGTGTGTAAACTCGTGTCAAAATGCTAATACATGTGAATCAGATTCGTACTTGAGGTGGCTGAATGATTAATAGAACTGCTGTGAAACGTTCTGCTAATTTATTCATCATCGCCTCTGGGTTATTCAATTGAACGCTGAAAACATAATACGTTTTGTTGCAGGGCCATTTGTATTTGTTAACTGCTGTTGAATAAACATGGTGAAGTTTTGAATAATGGCGCACAGTGGTTCGCGAATGCACTTGACGGAACTTTTGTTTAGAACATGTTCTCTGCAAGACGTGCATCACGTGAATGAATCACTGGGCGTTACTCTGTGTCGTCTGTCGTACCAACTATACGAATGTGGTACGATAAATATGATGTAATTCCGGTACGTATCTGTCCGATATAATTTCTCTTGCTTGTAAATAACCGACTTTACGCACAATTTTTTTCTTTATGTTTATTTCTATTCTCTACATGTTTCGGGCAGCCATGTGCCCATCATCAGGAGAATTATTGTATCAATGCGACACCTGGTTTATGTCACTCTGTGTAGATGGCCGTCTGGTATGCAGGTTAGCCTGCAAAAAGAAAACAAATTGTGCGTCAAGTTAGTTATTTACAAGGAACATACCAGGCTGCACGGTCAACAAAACACAAAAAAATAATTTCCCTCATTTATAGTCGAAATAAGTATTTATAAGAATTAACAAGTAAACTTTCAAAGCCCAAAAGTAGCTACTGTTTGAATGTGTTTTATTAGGACTGGCAATTTTTATTAATTTTTTTACGTGTGTGTACTAAACACATGTGTATTAAGGCTGCATTGGATGTGCACAGTGTTACACGAAACACCCATTAAATTCTAGGTGACTTTTCACTGAGTTATTTTGAGTGGAACGAGTTGTATCAAAACATGGATCGAAATTTCAACCATCATGTAGTTACCGCCCTTTAAAGCAGACCTCTCCTAGCAAGGCTGAGAGGGTGGTCTTGTGATCGGTCGTATTCATCGTGGAGTTATGCATGTCTAACAACCCCGTTCTCCTGACTCAACACCCCTCGATTACGACTTATGTAGACAAATGATGGTTCTGATCTGTCAGGAGAGATACAGAACACGGGATGAACTCCTGTCGTGGCTAGATCACCAAATTCAGTTACAGCTACCAGCCCTCGTAATTATTCTAAGACTCTTTAAATTATTAGTAACAATATATTATATCCGTGGGAGAAATATTTATGTTCAAATGCAGTGTTTTTACCTTTCGTACATGTATTCTAATTTGTCTCGTGTGTATTGTTGCTAGTTTTAAGTCGTCTTATGTGTAATTGTTGTTGGTTGGCCGTGTGTATTGTTGAGGTTGTCTTGTATGTATTGTTGTCATCTTATGTGTATTTGTTGTACTGTGTGTGCATTGCTTTTTTTTTACTTTGGATGCCGGACTGCTGGCTAGAAGTCAGAATGCTGAGATGGTTCCCAAGATCCCAAGTTGCCACTACATGCTTCTCATGTAGCCCTCCCGACTTAAATTTAGTAGTAACCAATTTCATATTTTGAATGCATGTTAAATAACCACTGCCACCGGGTGACAACCCAATTGCAGTTAATAATAATAATAATAATAATAACAACAACAACAACAACAACATTTCTCCTGTGTAATTTCCTGCCTTTCGTAGCTACGATCTCATTTCTTGAGTGGTTATAAACTTCTGAACATTATACGTTGTCGTTAATACAAATGCATTCGGTATAGAGTAACGTAAATTGTAAAACTGTTTTATGTCAATTGCATTATGACCCCATTTCCACGTTGAAAGTACATGTGTGATAACTGAGCAATTTCGGCATTTACCGCATTGCCTAACTTCTGGAATACATGCTACAGCGTTACATGGAACCAAGTTTCATTACTGCATCATCACGGCCTTCAACAGAAACAGAATTACAACAACAAGCAGAACTAACAATTAAGGCAGGTCAGTTGTATGAATTTTAAACCGATGTCTCACTAATAGATAAGAGAGGTTTCGTGTGTTATTTGAGCATGTGGCCGTTGTGGGAAGTTCTCCGTCCTTTTGTATCACCGTGTAGAATGACAGGCAAGTACCGTCCTGGGCCCTTCACTTTCACGGCTTGACATCGGCACGTATCTATTTCACTACGTGGCATGATATCGGGGAAAGGGTTGTCTAATCAAACAAGATAATAGCCACAATAAATTGAATTAATACCTGTGAAATTCAGGTATTTTGAAATAACTTTCATTTTCTCAGTTGGACATCAGCGTAGAGGGAAAGTAGACTAGCATTTTAGGCTGCAACAGTGCACCATGTGCAATGCACTGCTGTTTTTTATATAGGCCAGACAAAAAATCTGTTAGTATGGGTTTAGGGCCTCTTTTACGTCTTGTGTCTACGGAACATGAGTAGTGATTATGGATATAATAATAATAATTATAATAATAATGTGCAATTATTCTCACGTTAAATCTAATTTATTGACTTAATTTTATTGCACGGGTTTTTTATTTTGTGTTCTGTATGTTGTATTTATGTATGTGTGTGTATGTATGTATGTACGTACGAATGTGTGTATGTATGAATGGATGGATGGATGTATATACGTACGTATATATATATATATATATGCATGTAGGTGTGTGTATGTATGTTTGTATATATGTATGTATGTGTGTGTGTGTGTGTGTATGAATGTGTGTATGTATGTATTATGTACGTATGTATGTATGTACTATGTGTGTATGTAAGTACGTACGTATGTATGTACGAATTTATGTATGTACGAATTTATATATGTATGAATATATGTTTGTGTGTGTATATGTATGTATGTATGTATGTACGTACGTATGTATATTTGTATTTATGTATGTATGTGTATGTATGTATAAACGTATATACATCATATTTTGTGCACTGCTGCTGGATTTCCTAAATCATTAGGCTGCTCAGTCAGTCAGCATACAAACGAACAAAAATGAACATAATGTAATTAAACTGTGAGCGATTTCAGGCTTCCGCCGCATAATGGATATTAACTGCGCTCTTCTGGGCTACTGGTGCAGCGAGCAGGGCTTATTCATGAACGACTTTTCGGAACATTCTTTCGGTCCCGTCTTCAAGGGTCGAAACCTATCGGTCCACTTGAAGATGGAACCGATAGTTTCTGCCGAATCGTCGGCAAGGGATTGCCACTTCTCGCTGCGCTATAGCCCAGAAGAGCGCAGTTATCGTTTGGATTGAAACTAAATTTTTGACAAATTTAATTGTGACAACAAATTTCGACACTGTTCTCTTATTGCTCGTACTGGTTCAGTAATTGTCCTCGCAGCTGGGGTATTGATGATCGTTTTCTTTCTTTCTCTCTCTCTCTCTCTCTCTCTCTGTCTATATATATATATATATATATATATATGGTGTTTGTTTGTTTACCTGTTACTCAATTCCCTACTGACTGCGACCGTGTCATAACCCGAAACTGTAATTAATGCTTCACACTTGTGGTCGGGGAAGGTTCGATCTCTTTTATCTCTACTGTTTTGTTGACCGTCCATCGTGATATATCGGTACAATAAGAACCAACAGGATGCACAATTTACTTTCAATTTATTTCAATAATTAACCTCTACATGTTTCGAGCAGCCTTGCTGCTCATCATCAGGAGGTACTACTCTGTATATACAGCGATTGGCATATATCTTGCTTTTATGTGACTGGTTGTTGGTAGGATCCGATCCTGCCAACAACCAGTCAATTGCTGGACATACGGATTAGTTCCTTCTGATGATAAGCAGTAAGCCTGCTCGAAGCATGTAGAGGTTAATTATTGAAATAAATTGAAAGTAAATAGTGCATCATGTTGGTTCATATAGTACGGATATTATCACTTGTTAATAAATAAACTTTAGAAACAACTATTGATAATATTTTTTCTTCTTCTTATTATTATTATTACACCGTACTGATGCTGAATATTATTCATATTGTGGGACTTATCTGGGAAGGAAAGTAAGTAATGAATGAAGAAAGAAATCAAGATAGAAATCAAGGAGGAAGGAACTAAAGAAAGCTGAAAACCTTGAAATATGGTATAAAGCAATGCGGGAAGTAACTAAGAAAGGAAAATACAAGCACAGAAAAACAAAGACGAAGACAAGCTAACTCGAGAATCGTACAAAGAATGTAGGGCACGAATTAATTTTTAACCCTCTGCAGGCCGAACCGAAGTGTAAATAATGTATAAAACTCAGTTCCTGCCACACAGTAACCATAGTACATTTAACTTTCTATGTAGCTGTAAAGGAAGACAAGTACAATCTTTGTATATTGTGAACATCTCACCAAACACATATATGTAAAGAATGTGGGGGTAAAACTTATTGTCTGGATTTCAAGGCAGGTGTTACATAGCCATAAGCAATAAAAGTACGTTCGTCAGAACACAAACATGATAGAGGGCACTAAACAAAACATTTTAGACACAAAAGCTCTAAACATTTGTCGTTTATAGATCATGATATGATCGTGGTTACGCGAAATGTAACCGGAACGTAACAAGATGAAGACACTGAAAGATAAAAGAGACAGCGGCTTTATTTGTATACCTATTTGCTGTTTATTTAAAGATGGATGATTAGCGGAAGATAAAGAGGCAAGAATGTGGAAGGAAGCGGTTGTGCCCTAATTTGAGATATTATCCTGACACGTACATGTAGGAACAAGATGCCGTCTCAAGAGATCTTAGTCCGAACAGTCGCTTTTCTAGTCACGTTTATAGCCAGTCACATTGAAGATACATATCATCACTTGATCCACCTTCTTCAGTGACTTACTTTTACTATACATGTTATGACGTAGATAGGAGGATAATATCGAAATGGAACTTCAAGAAACTGGAGGGACTAGACCGATCTGTCTCAGGATATGGACAAGTGTCGGACTCTTTTGAATACTCTAGTGAACCTTTGGGTTCCATAAAATGCGGGAAATTTCTTGACTAGCTGAGGAACTGTTAGCTACTCAACAAGAACTCTGCTGCATTGAATTAGTTACTATGTACAAACTTCGTGTGTTTATATATATATATATATGTGTGTGTGTGTTTGTTAATAAATGCATATATATATGTAAGATTGTTCAAACTGATCCTTAAATTAATTACTTACACATATTTTGTCTTTTCCACTTTAGGAAATTTTTTTTTAGTAATTTAAATTTCTAATTTTGATTCTAATAATAGGAGCCAACAAGATGCACTATTTCCCAAATTTATTTTTGATAAAGAACTCTACATGTTTCGGACAGATTTACTGTCCATTATCAGGAGTCTCAACACTGTATACACAGCTACAGCTATTTGTCATGCTAGTTATGTTGACTGTCTGCTAGCGAGGACAGGATGGTGTATACAGTGTTGAGACTCCTGATAATGGACAGTAAATCTGTCCGAAACATGTAGAGTTCTTTATCAAAAATAAATTTGAGAAATAGTGCATCTTGTTGGCTTCTACTATAAGACTATGTCACGATGCACGGTCCTCTGAATGTCAGATTCTAATTTTGATTAATATTTTGTTACATAAGAAAGTTTTGGTGCCTTTGGAAAGGTTCAGTGCTACATTCACGTGCTGCATTATAATATCATATCTCCTGCAGTGTTAATTTATATTCTTGCGGGCTACGTGTTCAGAAGCTTCAGTATTTATTGTGCAAGATAACGGAATGAACTGCCCTGAAGTCAGGGTCGAATGATTCTTGCACGCTTCTTTCTTTATTTATATTAGTTATTGAAGATTTGCTTATTTAACAACGCGTTTTCATCTAACTTATATACTATTCCAACTCATTTAATTATAATAACACTATACTACAGGAGTACTGATAAGTTCCTAGCCCGACCAGGAAGGAAACACGCTAATGTTTCTGTCAGAATGGCGTGAATTTCCTTCGGCGCCTTGCCTTGAAGGAAAAAAAAAACCTTGATGACAGCTCGCATCTCGATGTTGTTGAAATCGCGCTCGTCTCTGACGTGCTTCCGAGTTTGTTTCCTTTCTGGCCGGGATAAGGACTTATCAGCACCCCGGTATATTATTATTTCATTTTATATCCTCATGAATTTTTGGTCTATTTTTAGCGATTTAGAATGATAAAATTGAATAATGCTGTTGTTGTGCAATTGACTGAAATAAAATATAAGTTAACATGTCACTTGCACAGAAAATGTGTAATATTAATTTGTCTTTCCTGTTGTCTATTTACATATAAAAGTGTAAGGGAAGCTTCGAAACAAGCCTAAGAAAGTGTCAAATGAAGCACTGGTGGCTTGTTTACGATATTTCCTTAGTAAGTTTAGACAACAACAACAACAACAACAACAACAACAACAACAACAACAACAGCGAAGAACCTGAGTCAATTCTGTCAGTCTTCAAGCATAAACGTGACTTCATTAACACGACACACGAGTTCCAGTAACTATGACGCGACATTTGACAGAAAATTATAATCCGGGTCAAGCTTCGATTCAGTTCCGAGTACCTGCAAATGCCACACGCTGGAAAGTTAGTCTTTGACGTACAGAAGGCTGTTCTTGTCGGATGTGACGTGCGTCAATGGCTAATCGGATCCCGATATGTCGAAACAGGTTTGTGACCTAATTTTCAAGGGTCGACGGGTCTTGAAGATTTTGACGTTTGAAGTGGAGGACTATGTGTTGCTTCGAAACCCTTGGATCCCATTACCTGTTGTCGTGGCGTCATATCACACGGCTTTACCGATGTGAGAAGCTCAAAATTTGAGAGCTCCGAGGTTACATATAGAATGTCCGTTCAGTTTTGAGAGTTGTTTGACTGTGCATCTTCATCATGAAATAAAGTGAAATGCCAACTTGATGCAACTAGGTAATTTATTGAAGTTTCTTTAGCTCGACATGTTTCAAGCGCATACGTCCATCATCAGGAGCATTAGATGTTAGGTTGCAGCATATGGTTTTCCGCACCCCGTCTGTAGATGTGTGGTGGTCCTGAGAGCCGCTGCGTAGGTCGTGTGTACGGTTTGGAAGATGCCGTGTGACTCGCATGGCACCTTCCAAACCGGACACACGACCTACGCAGCGGCTCTCAGGACCACCACCCATCTACAGACGGGGTGCGGAAAACCATATGGTGCAACCTAACATCTAATGCTCCTGATGATGGGCGTATGCGCTCGAATCATGTCGAGCTAAAGAGACTTCATTAAATTACATTGTTGCATCAAGTTGGCATTTCGCTTTATTTAATGTCCATTCAGTTTGGTATTGGTCAAAATTGTACGAAATCAAATGTGGTTCTTTGCGGACAAATGCAAAACCCATTATTTTTTAATCTCGAATTTGTTTTTAATATTTTTATACATAAGTGGCCAACTTTGTACCTTCTAGGCGTGTTCGCAATATTACGAAAAGCGACTGTTACCTTCGTCTTGTCTGTCTGTAATTTCGTCCATCCGTCTGTCCGTCCGCACGGAACAACTCGGCTCTCATTGGAAGGATTTTAATTACATCATGCCGTTTATGAGATAATGCGGAAAAATGTGGATTGAACCAGACAGGTCACAGATGACAATTTAATGTGGTGCATGCACTTTGCGTGCTGAATTACTAAGGCTACAGACAAACAGTCAGAATATGAAACACTAATTACTTTTCCTCGGAAACACTCGTTACGCGAAAGTGCCTCAATGTTACTTATAAAGGTAAAGTTTTCCCGTTCCAGGCCCGGTGTGGCCCAGAGGGTGGGTAGAGGTATAGCTCTACTCTTCCATGACCGCGGCCCTAGAAGTGGGTGAGTGGTCAGCAGCACGCCCCGGCCGCATTTTACTCCCGGGAAAGACCCGGTACCCATTGTACAGGAGGGTGGGTGGGCCCCAGGGCCGGTCTGGACGGGCAGAATATCTCGTCCCCACCGGGAATCGATCCCGGACCGTCCAGCCCGTAGTCAGTCGCTATACCGACTGAGCTACCTGCCCCCCCACACACAAATATATATATATATATATATATATATATATTTAACATGTCTTTGTACTCACAGACAAGTGTCTGAATGACATACAAAGAAAATTCACGTGTGACTCTAAACAGTGTAATAACTTCAAGGTTCATTCTGTTTAGTCAGTTATTGAGCATCAACGCTTGTAGTGTGTTGGTAATTGTACTTCAAAGAAAGTCTCTGAGGTACGATAGTGCAGGATCCTGCATATCAGATGAGTATGCCATTGATTCGGCTGTACGAGCGGTTTGGCAGTAAGTCATTACTTTAATTATTTAGTCGTTATCCTAGTGAATTAGCTCGTCGGTTCATTTCGTTTTCACTCTAAAGTAATTTATTTGAATGTTAACACCCGTTTTGTTCTGTCATTATCAAACCAAATTCAATCCAATAAAATTGAACGTATTATTTGGGTTTCATATACATTTATTAGGCTGTGACTAGTAACACCAAGATTTGTCCAGTACAAATAAGCTATTTTGGTTAGTGGTGAGTGAAGTTTCCGTTTACTGTTTATTGTGTTGAGAGATGTCTCACTCTCACCTAAGTTATTCTAAGCAATAACATTTTTTAATTCTTAGTACCTCCCCTTTTCCTTCTCCAAATCCTGTACCGTCTCTTGCACTTGGTTTTCCCCATTTGCATTTGAACCTGTGTGTAAATTTTCAATTCTGTGATCTTGATGAAGCTTATTGCTTCACAAAATACTATTTCTTCACTCATGTATAACCATTTTTCATTCAAAAATTTTTATCCCCATCTCTGTCTCTATTTACATTAGAAACACGTGTATTTGATTCTACTTTTTTTTGTGACAAATAAGATATCTTCCTTTCTCTACACCTCTTCTTTTACCCACCTCTCATTTTCCAAATTGCCACTCTAGCCATGCTAACGAAATTCCCTCAGTTATATTTCATCGATATATATAGTTTTATTCCCCACTCCTGTTCCTTCAGTCACTGCTCAATACTCGTGTATTGCTCGGTCAGTTAATTCAGTTTTTATACCTCTTGTTGAAGGTAAATAGAAATTAAAAATGTGATCATTGCGTAATTTAAGGCATGGCGTCGACTTTTATTCGGAGGATCGGAACTAAAACACAACATATTTTAGGTAATTCTTATGTTCCGGCCATTTTTAGAACCGAGCACCTGAAGACTGAAAGTCATAATGACTACTGCTTAAATAAATCTTTTTGGTTTATTATTATATTTGCGAAGTCACTCAAAGCTTTGATTAATTTAGTCACGAGCTTCAGGCAGTAAGTCAGCTGGTCAGTGTGTTTATGCAGTCCTCATTCATTTACCCAGTACAATCGGTAAATTACGCGTTGTTTAGTGCGAGTTATAAACATTATTTCCGTTCGATTAACACATGAATTGTGTGTCACAGTTATATGACGTAGATTGCGTGTCTGTCATTTTTCTGTTCCGAAGAGATTTCCGTGGCGTTGAAGCACGACCCTGCTGACAGTGGGCTTGCAGACGAATGAAGGCGCGTGCAGTCGAATGTCACGGGAATGTGTTCTGACCAACAAGCTTTATTTATCTCTATAAACGTCAATGTAGTGACAAATGACGGCAGGAAGAAAAATACATGGCAACCTCTCTGCAAAATCCATTAACTTTGTACGAGGGAGAGTCAAATGAAAACCTTAAAAGCGCGATAAAAATTCGAAATACAGCTCGATTGTCTTGTAAGTTGACAACAATGATACTTACGGTTTGAAGAGTGGTCGACAGGTGGCAGTACGATGCAGGAATGCAACGCGACGGCGCAGTAGTAGTGTAAATGTGGCGGCCCCCTTGCAAAATGCATCAAAGAAGAACAGCGTTCTGTCATCCGTTTTTTATAGTTAAGGGGTGAAACCCATCAAAATTCATAGACGAATGAAAGTTCAGTATGGTGGTTCACTAGGACTAGGAAGTTAATGAACGGCATTAGTTCTGTAACAGACTCTCCTCGACCTGGTCAGGCACACCCAGTAGTGACACCAGAGGACATTGCAGTAGTTGAAGCCTTCGTGAATGAAAATCGCCGCGTAACAGTGAATGAAATAGCCGCACATCTGGATATGAGTCATGGATCAGCACACTGTATCGTCCATGATAAAACATAAAAAATAATATTTAAGGTTTTCATTTGATTCACCCTCGTAAAGAATGCATGGTGGAATGCATTGAGGTCTGCGTGTATTTGTTTTAGAAATTTCCTTTCCATTTCTTTTCCGGACTATTATAAAATCGATCGATATTCCGTATAGTTAACTAACGAGTATAAACCGTTAACCCCGCTTTATTTGTAGTAAATTTACCGCAAAATGTTTCGACTCTAGAGGGTCATCATCAGGATAAAGCTCAATAAAAGAATTAAAATATTACACAATTTCTGTGCTAAACTGGGATCTCAGTTTTTACAGTGATATGTGTTCAGGGGGCAATTGCATGACCTTCAGGTGTTTTATTAAGCTTTAGCCTAATGTTGACCCTTTGGGGTCGAGACATGTTACTGTAAAATTATTACAACAAAGGTTGTGTTAATGGTTTCTACTTATTAATTAACTATGAAACACAACGAAATGTCTAACCCTGAAGTTAACACCATATTCAGTTTAAAGTGGGTCACAGAACCACATACCACGAAAAAGGTTGGTAAGGCCGGACTGTCATAAGATAGAATTACAAACGTTAGAGGAATCACACAGTATCTGGACTTACATGGGATGAACTGAACAATTTATACTACTGTGTAAGTAAGAGACTGACGATTTATTTATTCTGATATGCTGTTATTTTTAGTGTATGCCGGTATTTGGTACCAAACTTTATGGAAAGTGAACACTCCCGAGTTTTGAGCATGTGGAAAGATGAGAAAGTTTTACTTAATTGCAACAGAGACATAGATCTGGGATTGGAAATTGGACCATTACCGTGTTCAACATGTTAACATGTGTCCGGGCTGCAGCCTGCAGCCCAGACACTATTCCAACATAACTGCAACTAACCTTAAGCCTACAGCAAACCAAGAACGAAACAACCAATGAGGTAATCAACATTATAGTCGCGAGCTCCTGATGATTGGCATAGTAGTGCCCGAAACATGTTGAGCTTATAAATAAAATAATAAGTGGCATCTGGTTGGTTTTCATTCTTCAGTTATTCTTGACTGCATTTGGCTGCGTTGTTTTCTAAAGGGTATCTAATTTACTTATTAATATAGACGTATTAAATGAACACATGGTTTGTCGACGAAGTCTTAACATTCCTGAGTCAGACTTCTTACCGTGATATATAGCCCTACGTCAGTGCTACAAAACTTGTCTCATATTTGGAAGCTTGGTTAGACTGTTGAAGGGAAGATCACATCTGGTTTAGGCTACAGTATTCCTACAGGGGGAGATCCACAATGTAGAGGGGAGAAGTGTCCGTACTCACTCTCTCTTTACCCTGCCTGGCAGCTTCATGTGATTGCCATGAGAGAGAGAGAGAGAGAAAGAGAGAGACTATTCCGTTTCAACGGAGCAGCACCTGCAGCTGACAAACTAATTCCAGCATAACAATTCAAATTTCGTACTTTCTCCTTCGTCTCTCTCTCTCTCTCTTACATCCTTCACAGTTCGGTTTTCAAAACCAGCAGCAGACTACAGCATTTGGCACATCGTGATCGCAGGGAATTGCTGATGCTGGGGTTGTGGGAGAATAATAGCCTTCTAGTTCTGAATAGAAGAAAGAAAACCCCTGCTGTAGATCCTGTAGGACAGATGACGCCAGTGCAGTGTTCCTGTATTTCATATCCAAGTAAGTCCATGGGGCAGTGTCGCTGTGTATAGCGCAGCTGGTCAAGATAGACTCCGCGATTTTCGGAACATGAATATGCAAACTACTTTTATAAAACCCCCTGAACTGCAGCTTATAAAGCTAAACGAATTTCATGTATCGAATGTTTTGATATTATTTTTCCAATTACTTCAAGTCCTCCGAAATGATCTCTTCCTTCCAGGTTCTCTGATTCAGATTGTGTGCGGATATGTTTAGGAGGATTTCGTTCTTCTGGGATACGTAGCTACGTTAGCGGGTGACCTGATCCGAATACCCACTGATGCACCGCCATATCGCAGAATAACCGAATGCACAGCTATCCCGCGGCGCAGACTTCAGGAATAGCACTGATGTACAGTGATACCTCGGCTAACGAAGATAATTCGTTCCGGAATCACATTCGTTAGCCGAAACACACATACAGACGGAAAAGATAATGGCCCGACCGTTCATGTTTGCTGCTTTATGTTAGCGCGCGCATCCACTAAAACATTCGTTAGCCGAGTCCGAAAAATAGCGAAAAAAATCTTCGTTAGCCGAAAAATTCGTTAGCAGTGTCACTCGTTAGCCGAGGTATCACTGTATTTATTTTATGTGCAGAGGTAACGTTTGGCAAGAGAAACCTTGTTATTCTAACATTCTGAGCCCAGCCGCTAGTGCCCTGTCTTCAGATTCATCCCTTATATTGAATTCTACAGAGAAAATGAACTGAAGGCACGTAATAGTATTAAGTGTTTGTCCCAAAAAATTCAAAAGTTGTGCCAGCTCATCTGATGCGTTTGTGGAACCAGCAAGTGTTTGGTTTGATGAAAAAAACTAATATCCTGGACTACATATTATGCCAATTAACCCTATGGCCCGTATGGACAAGTATGTAGTAATTTTTATACGCGGCCCTTGTCTTAGGAATTTTAAAGCATAACTTGTGGGTCTACACCAACGTCGTATTAATGCATGTCTGTAACATTAGACGCCCTTGTCCTACATGTGTATTTAGTCACTCTGCACATATTGGGTCGGTGTTCTGAGAAAAATCACGAAAAGCTTAATTCTCTATTTTTCCATTCTTCTGCTACTTTTTATATCTTACATGTGAACACTTTTTGGTAATCATAGAGTGATGTAGGCCTGTGCATTATCCTTATTATATTCATATTTTACGTGTTCATCAGACCTAACATTGCGGTGTAATTCTTAAGGTCCTAAATTGCATTTGGAAATTTCTTAATTTATATCTCGGATAGGATGCTGGATATTTTGGGTCATATTTTAGAAGACATTTTGTTCCTTCATAATAATTTTGAGTTTCTACATTACAGAAGGCTACCACCGCATTCTTCAAAATTCGTTTGAATTAATACTTCGCCAGAATCCACTTATTCGTGTTTAAAGAACGTATGTAGTTAGATGAGTGACGTTAAGTGAAGTAACTATTTTTTCGTTAATTTTCCTTCTCCAGCGGCATCATAGTTTTACTAGTTTGAGTGTGTATTTTATGTAAATGGAACTTAGGTGCTTACTGTATCTCTGATATGTATTTACAGTCCTTTTGCCATTTTGTACCGTAATTAATTGTTAATGTGTAGGCAGGACATCGGGAACGCGTTAACGTTCATTGAGACACTATAATGTTGAAATAGACTTTAAATTACAGAAACTGCAAGCCATGCAGTTTCTACTGACATTGTGACTGTAGTAGACTGTACTTAATCACTTACTGACCGTGGGCCTGGTAGCTCAGTTAGTATAGCGAGTGACTACAGGCTGGACGGTCTGAGATCGATTCCCGATGGGGACGAGATTTTCCGCCTGTCTAGACCGGCCCTGGGGCCCACCCAGCCTCCTGTAAAATGGGTACCGGGTCTTTCCCGGGGGTAAAGTGTGGCCGGGGCGTGCTGCTGACCACTCACCCCCTTCTAGTGCCGTGGTCATGGAACAGTAGAGCTATACCTCTACCCACCCTCTGGGCCACACCGGACCTGTAACGGGAAAACTTTACCTTTACCTTCTACTTACTTACTTACTGACTTACTGACTGACTGACTGACTGACTGACTGACTGACTTAATTACTTACTTCCTCCATGGAGCAGTTCTTCTTGAGAAGCTAACTGGTTTTCAGTTAGTCAAGAAATTCCTCACATTTTGTGGAAGTGCTCGAGTAGATTATACACATTGTAATACTAATTTGTACGTCAGCACAACTGTTTTTATTACACAAGGTAATATGTAGGCTACATGTTTCGACTAATAAATAGTCATCTTCAGGCCTATTCTTTACAGGCGAAGTCACAGGATGCTGTGCACATATTGGGATCCCAGTGTATTTACATCAGTGAAATATAAGGTAATATGTAGGCTACATGTTTCGACTAATAAATAGTAATCTTCAGGCTTATTCTTTACAGGCGAAGTCACAGGATGCTGTGCACATTGGGATCCCAGTGTGTTTACATCAGTGAAATATTTAAGCTTAAAGAATAGGCCTGAAGATGACAGTTTATTAGTCGAAACATGTAGCCTACGAATTACCTTCTGTAATAAAACAGTTGTGCTGACGTACAAATCAGTATTACAATACGTATCCAAGCACTTGGTGATGTCTTCATTAAAAAAAAAAAGTTATACACATCTCTAAATTTGTGTTTAAATTTGAGAATTATATTAAATTACTATTTTGTTCAGTACAGAGTGTGTGGGGTTTTACCTCCTCCGTCCCTTAGCGCACACATGTTATAGTGCTTGGGAACAGGCGCAATACAACACACGGAATATTCTTATATCAATCATTCATTGGAACAATGCATGAACACGCAGTTGTAGCCACTTTGAATGCCCAAATGCTGTGTGTGTGAAATGCTTGTATAAAAGGCCTGTAATAAATTGGCCTAGCTTAGCAAGGTCGTGTAATTCTGTAGACACTTGTCTTCCATTACATTTGGCCCTTGACACTGACGGATTCTCGTGCCATCCTTCGATTCCGCCTTCGTGACGTTTTCCCTGGTCGTCCTTGAAGGCTAAAGTAATTTGTTCTGGTCTGTTTTGTCTAATGTACTTGTACAAACAAGCTTAGTTTGTTCTGTTTCCACTACTACCAAATTTTTTTTTATTGTATCGTGTTTATGTAGCGCCTTGTGTTTACTTTCTTTCTTGTATACATTTTTTTCTCTCACATTGATTACTCTAATTTGTATTTTTCTGTCTCCTCTTGTATTTTCTTCTCCCTCCTATTTTTATTACATTTATTCTGTGTTTCCATCCTTCTTAGTTTCCTCTACGTTCATTTACTTCGGTGTATTTTTGCTTTTTCTCTTCGTCCTTCATTTTTCTTATCTTTCTCTTACTTTCATATATTAGATATTTTATTCAGGTTCTCGGAGCAACTTCTGAGGTGGTCGTGCAGTACATCATGCAATCATTCCACAGTACACTGATTTTACGAAATTTCGCTCTGTGAACAAGCATTGTCCTCATATACATTTTGTACCCGATAACTATGAGTCGTAGGTATTATTATTCCTGCCACATACTGAACAGGTTCCGTTTTGCTTTTTCGTTCAAAACACTTAGAACTCTAGCAGAGGAATATGTCTGAGCTGTAACAGTATTGAGTAGGTAAGAGGAAAGTGTGAAATAATTTTCTAAAATCCGAGGGATTCAGGGTATATTAGTTTAATTAATTAGGCGAGTGGGAAGTCCATTATAAAGGAGATTAAGGGAACAGAATTAGAGACAAAAACGTGATAGTTAAAAGTTAAGAAAAGTGGACAAAGAAGGAAAGTGGTTATTTTATAATGTTTGAATCAGTGTTTGGTTCACGAAGCCTGGATAGATATTCTTGATATTGGAATTACGGGTGATAAATTGTTGTAAAGGCTGTATCAAATATAGTTGTAGGACTAGACACAAAAGCTGGGGAACTGCGGAAAAAAACTGCGTTATGCAGACGCATCTTTCTGTAAAATTGAACTCAACTAGTAAATATTTTATCTGATTGGAATCACAGGTCTCTTATCCTGTTCAGTATATCTTTGCAGTTTTACTCAGTGACTTCACTAAATGATGTCATACCACATTTTAGGCCTTGATTGGCTCAAACTCTTTTCACTCACTTGAACAAAATGACATCAAAATTGAAAACAAATATGAACAACAGCAGCATCACTTCGATTCGCTACTTGATCGACAGTTCAATTGTGAACACTTCCTGCTACCTTCCATATTTTTACCTTCTGTAATGTAACTTTATAATGTAGGCTAATTTCTCTTTACTTCACGCCTGGAATCACTGTTTGGCTATTATAACTCTGCTTTTCTTGTCTGGTAAGACTCCATGCTTAACGAAACGCAGTATTGTGGGGGTAAAGTCGCGAAGCTTCGAAAATCTATCTGTCGCAGTGTGTCCTGTGTATTGTGAACAGCAGTGTCTGTTGAAGGAGTGCAAGTTTTTCAGTTACGGCCTTGATTATGATAAATGACATTTATTTAATGCACTTTTGGTAATGTGATCGACAGTCTGGTTTCTAACATGATTACAACTCTGTTAAAACACGTCTGTCCAGATACAAGTAAATACTCGGAAGTGTCTGTAGTCCTGCTTGTAACAGATTTTATCGAATAATAGCGAACAAAAAACGTAGGCTGCTTTCTTATGTCTCTGTCTTTTTATTCTTCATTTTATGCGTTGTTGTTTATTGCCGTTTAACTCCCATATTCTTACTAACTCCCTATTAATTCCATAATTCATTAATTCATTTGTATTTTTCCCCGTAGTTCGACAGTCCTCATTAGCCTAATCCCTCTTTGTGAGGTTCCTCGATCACACTCAGACACACCACACTCGGTAGGACTTTTCTGTGAGGTTCCTCGATCACACTGAGACACACCACACTCGGTATGACTCCTCTGTGAGGTTCCTGGATCACACTCAGACACACCACACTCGGTTGGACTCCTGTATGAGGTTCCTCGGTTACACTCAGACACACCACACTCGGTAGGACTCCTCTGGACGAGTAGTCGGCCCATCGCAGAGACCTCTACGTAACAACACACAAGCTTCTGAACAGACAGACATCCATGCCCCTGGAGGGATTCGAACCCGCAATTCCAACAAATGAGAAGCCGTAGAGTGCAGGGCCACTGGGATCGCATTCATTCATTCGTTCATTCATTCATTCATTCATTTGTACACTCGTATGTATGTATGTATGTATGTATGTGTAAGGTTGTAGCTTTCTAGTTCGATATCGAAGAAATCGTCTCTTAATAGTGAGCGCCTGCGTGGCTGAGAGTGAATGAGTGAGTGAGTGAGTAAGCCGGGCTGTGTTCCTGCCATGTATGTACTGAAAAAAGAAGCTTTTTTTCATACCGTCATATTGGATTGACCTTGTAGTATTTTATTTTGTATTTCTGTGAACGCAGTGTCTATCTAGATTCTAAAATGTGGTGTGCTGTAAACAGTCCAACTTCTCTTTTTTATGGGCGGCTGCTCAAAAGACGAAGGCTGTACAAAAAATGCGAAACTGTTTTAGACCAGTGTATAATATCTTCTCGTATTTTCGTAAGCCTGCCGGCAGTAATTGCATCTGTAGCTTTAACCAGATTGCCCAATTTGAGTAGTAGCTAATGCCAGTAGATGTGAGTGCCTGTACTTTATTACAGTTGTTTCAAAGATAATTTAATATTATCGTGTTTTATTTCACGCCGGTTGGTAGGACTTGTATTTTAAAAATGTGTGCAAGTAGACGCACTGTAGCAGGTAACGCATTTGTTTTTATCTGAAGAAAAACAAGTTTCTGCCAATAATACAATTTACGCGTTATTTTCATTCTGAGATCTGACGAGACTAATTGCGATTGCCACAATTCGAGAAATCTGAATTCCAAAATTTTCTTTAAAATACTGTAGCGATGAGAACAGTTACAGGCAGGGGATAATATTAAAACTGACGTTGATGAAATCGGTTACTAGCTGTACTCCTGTACCTCATTTGGATGTTGTGAAATATTCCGTTCCATATATGATACGAAATTTTTGTAATTCGTAAGCTACTGTCAGCTTTTGAAGGGTTTCGTTTCAGGAGTCGGCTGGTACTGATTTTTTCCTGCCCTTTAAAGATGATATTTGCAGGTATGTAAGATTCTGAAGGAATTAAGGTATCGGGTATTTAAAATCCTTTTAATTTCACCAAGAGTTTAATTTTTTTTTTTTACTTGTGTCTAAAATTTTAACAGTTACGTTGGCAAGACTGTATGAACTGTCCTGAGGTAAGAGACACGGATTCGCAAACTGCGATATCATAAAGAAATTGGGCCCATGTGGCACGGTATTACAACCTTCAGTACAGGCTGATAATTACAGGCGCTTATTTCTTGCACAGAACCATTTGGTATGTAATGGTAACCATGGGAACACTTCGTTCAATCTATTGGTTTGGCGACACTTGCTGCCTGCGATATTAAAACAAAACAGTATCAAGTCTGCAAATGGAAACCAGCCGAATTGCACTGAAATCAGGTTGAAATGAGATTCAGAATATCCGAAATTTCCTTCCGTTAGAATTTAAATGGCAAGGACGGTTATTAGGTAGTTGGCACGAGATAATGTATACAAATTATGTATGTAACTGACTGGTTGAAATATATAAATAGGGTTAATACAAACTGTCTTCATGACACATTTTATTGAACAGAGCATTCAGTTGGATAAGAAATAATCCACCTTTTATGGAACCCATAATTTCAATGAGATATTTTGAAACCTCGGCCCTAGTACTACATCAGTTCATGCCAATTAAATCCACTCCACGTATTCATATTGAATTTCGTTATTATATATTTTTATGCTTTCTTGTATTCTGTTTATACTTCTCTTTAATGCTTCTTTCCTTGTTATTTTCCTATTTTCCTGCATACTTCTTACCTCTCACTTCGCTTCATACTGCGTCTAATCGATCCTCTTCGTATGACCACCTTAATAAAATGTAGTGAACATTTCAAATTACGATATTTATCATTGTATAATAGTTTCGTTTTAATTTTATATTTTCGTTGATCAAATATCCTGCATTGTTCAAAATTGAAATAAACGCCTCGCCATTAGCTTAGACTGCAAGCATGTTAACATATTACGTCCTAAAAATTCTATATTGTTAAATGTCTCACGTTATGTCACAGTAGCTGTACATGCATTCTATTACCTGACGTCATCCTCAGTCAGCAATGTTACTTGCACACCTCGCGTGCATTTCACTGTTGAGGGAATACATGCTGATGTGCCCAACAGATGTACCAGTCATTAAATAGTTCAGTGGAACATGTATCTTACTAGCTATCAAAGTAACCACCAATAAATAAAGTAACTGTATAACTGAATTTATGACTAATAAGTAAACTACACCTTGCGTGCATATTGAATTAAATATAATGAATTAATGGAGGTAATTTTGAACTGAATAAGTCCGAACATACATGACGTCAGGTTTCGGGGACAAAATCATGAATCGTGAAAAAACGAGGTGTTACCCGGCTTGATTTGGTGCAGCATACGGTCCGATGGTACTGTTTCTTCGACTAGTGCAACAAATATGTCTTATAAGGGTGTGAGACGTGGTATGTCATATTGAAAGAGAAACATGGACTGAGGGCGATGGAGAGTAGGGTGCTGCTGAAGTCATTTTGGCTTAAGAAGGACGAGGTAACAGGCGAGTGGATATCGCTGCAGAGTGAGGAGCTTTAGAATGTGTCGTCCACGTCAAATGAGCATATTATTGGGACGATGAAAGCAAGATGAGTAGGATGGGTCGCGAATTTGGCTCCTATGATGGAGAAGGTAGGTACATATAGGGCTTTCGTGGTGAAACCTAAGGGAAGGAGACCACTTGGAAGATCAAGGCATAGATGGGAGGATAACAGTAAAACTGATCTTCTAGAAATAGGTTGGAGGAGGGAGTGACTGGATTGATTTGACCCAGGATAAAAAAAGTGGAGGGATTTTGTGTATACGGTGATGTGTAATGGAACTTTAGGTTCCATAAAATGCGGCGGCTTTCTCTTACTAGCTGAGAAACTATTAGCTTTTCAAGACGGACTCTGTTCCAGGCAGATAGCACAGTAGATGTAAACCTCCGACTAAGAATTCTGCTCGTTTTATTTAGTTATAAAATTCGTAAAATTACTTTTTTGTCGGTCTTTGCTGTGATTTTATGACAGTAGAGTGATAGTAAAAACTTCGCTGTTCTGCTCCGTATATAACGTAACTAAATTAATAATAAAAATTGACATTTCTTTCTTCTAATAGTAGTGTTGTTAAATTGTTTGGTATTTACTGTTTAAAGGTCAAACGTATTCTCTTCTCTCTTTAGGAAAGCAACTTGCGCCTCTGGGAGCAATAAAAAAAAGGTTACTTGTATGGCAGATATGATCCGTGAAGATTACTAGGGTTGAATATTATGTTTATTGGACCGTGCATCATCTTGATAGTTGAATAAATAGAGACCAACTTGATGTCACTTGCTTTTTTATTTCATTATTTAATCCTCAACATGTTTCGGATGTTAATACATCCATCCTCAGGAGCTTGCGACTTATTTGTTGAGTTATTTCATGGGTTGTATTGCTCTGGTTCGATG
>Ga0136643_10000286_pt1 | contig 54621 bp, 25 predicted proteins | sample TergutLab28metaG_FD_96883 | JGI IMG/M metagenome (GOLD analysis project Ga0136643, IMG submission 96883) | Labiotermes labralis P1 segment gut microbial communities from Petit-Saut dam, French Guiana - Lab288 P1 (version 3) (version 3) | ecosystem: Host-associated > Arthropoda: Insects >... | reverse complement strand
CCCCCCCCCCCCCAAAAAAGCAATTGGCATAAAAAATCTCTTGTTCCCCCCCAAAACAATAAGCACATGGAGATCTAGCATGCCACAAACTGCAAGTTATCAACCATTTGCTGAACACCTACCCTCAAACAGCCCTTGAAAAAATCACCTGTGTGGCTTACAGCATTGTACTTCAAGAAGTACTGTACATTCTTTCTTGTTCTTTAATACTCTAATAAATGATGCCAGAATTAACCAAATGTAGTCATAGGAATTGATTGTTACTTTGGAAAACAGGAGCCCTGTGATTTTTTGTGCACTCACTGCACACAAGACTTTAAGGTCACACAAATAAACTTCATGAATTACCTGGGGATTTTGAGAACACTAGTACCCGTTATTCTGGCTGTTTATACTCCCACTGCATGCAGACCATTATCCATTCATCCCATTTTTCCTGGAGCTTTTCCACTTTTTTATTCAACAGATTTCTCACTTACATCACTGCAACAGTGCAATGCATTTGTTTGCTAATGTTGGCAACAATGTGTATTGGTAGAATGAATTCTTCCATCCTTCACTTGTTTTCTGGTTCAGATGTTGAAAACAGAGAAGTGGTCTTCGTGAAACATGAGTGATCCAGTTGTTTATCAACTGCCATGAGGGTCATCACACCAAGAAGAAAGTGCACTATTAAGAACAGGATAAGAAGTGAACTACCTTTCATCAGAGAACAAGGAGAAAATGTGGAAAGCACACTTTGTAGTGCACCATTCTGTATTGAGCATGAAAGGTGGTCAGACTATTTTGAACCATGTGAAAACAAAGAAAGTGGGGCACTGAAAAACACAATAAACAGGTAAAAACTGTTAGTGAAATGTGAAGACAAGTAGCAGCACAGGAAGTTACATTAGCTTTCCACACAGCAATTCACAATGACAGTCGAACAACTGCACCACAGCTGTAATTAAAGATCTTTTCAACCAAAAACTCACGTGCTCTTAGACAAAAGCCAAGATAATTGTCACAAAGGACATGGCACCACTTGCAAAGAAACAAGTGCTGAATGGTCTGCAAGAGGCTTCATTTCAGTCATGGCTGATTATTCTAATCAGTGGAAGTCAGTCCACTTCTTATTAGATATTATCTTCCTGAGAAAGGGGTGATGGTGAAGGTCTTACATAAGTCTGGATAAAGAAACTACTGATCTGGTATCCTATTATGCACTGGAACTCTTCAAGAAATTTGTACTTTATTACAAAGTGACAGAAGTCTCTGCAGACAACACAAATACAAATTCTGGAGATAAGATATGGAAAAGAAAGACAATTTGTACCACAAATTGAATGAAAAAATAGCCAACAATTTGATCGGCGTTGACTTTTCTGCTGATATTGTGGACAATGCTGTTCTGATAGCTTCTGACTGCTTACCAATTGATATTCAATCAATAATAGGAAAAATTTACCACCACTTTCACGTTTCTGCTGTACCTTTTGAAGCCCTGTAGTCCTCTTGTGAATTTACAGAAATGGAAAATAAGACTATCCTAAGACATGGCAAGACAAGGTGGTTACCCTTCTTACCAGCAGTTCAAAGAACCAAAGAAGTTTTTCCTGCCTTGAAAGCCTATTTCCTTTCCCATGAAAAATGTCCTGTTTAACATTAACTTTTTTTTAAATCCCTTGCAATTACCATCCTTCATTTCCTTGGCAGTCAGCTAACAATTTGTTCCTGTGACATTCAGAATACTGAGAAGCAAAGCACAAGTATACTTGAAGTGAAAACTGAAATAAATAAACTGTTGTTGAAGTTTCAGCACAAAAAATCTAAGTGTTTCTTTACACCTCTTGTGAAAGTTCAGCTAATGAGTTAGAGGACAATGGTCAAATAGCCTATGGAATTTTTCTAGGCAGTACATCCCCACTGTTTTTTTTTTTAAATAATCTAGGATATATAAGAAATTCAGCCAAACACAACCAATACATTTAACTAAAATCAGTGTACATTCACTTCATCCATTTTGTGTTTGTAATATAATCTAGGGTATATAATAAAATTGAACAGGAATTTCAAAGGTAGTGTGATGATTTCCACACAACTTGTACCAGGCATATACTAGAATGGTGTATTCTTTTTCTTGCACCTCTTCAATCTATGGACCATATCAGCATGAAGAAAGTGCATGATTGGAAATGTGTTCAAAAATACTACTGTTTCATAAAAACCATTGTCACAAATTTTACTATGGATGAAGAACTTTTTGACAAATTTTCATGTGTGAAGAAATATTGCGAACGAAAGTCAACAGAATGACATGAAAATTCAGGTAGCACTTGTGGTGACAAATGGAGTGGTGTATTCCATCATTTCAAGGAAGAAAGCATAGGTGCAAAGGACATCAGCTACTTGGTTCAGTTTTCACTTGCAGTTCTGGTTTCAAACGCTGCCATTAAAAATAACTTTCTTTAATCAATGACCTATGGTCAGACGAGAGGAATACTCTGATGTTAGAAACTGTGAAAGATGGGATCATAAAAACACACTACTCAGGTCTCAGTTGTGTATAATTTTATAAATTAATCTTAAATGAGCAACACTTCCTTGAAAAAGTCCATCCTTCAGAAAAGTATTCCACAAAGGACAGGCCAGGTCCTTCCAGATCATGGCATGTTGTCAGTTACAGACTGCAATAACAGTACATATATGGTAACATTATTATAATATTTTGTTTCCCTGTTTTCTAAATACACATGAAAAATATTAGTGGTGATAAACAGCAAATTTTGTGACTATTCCACAGACATTCCACTGCTTGTGTATACTACACAGTCTGCCTTCCTAAAACTACTTAATGTTTCCTTGAAAATGCATAAGTGTATTTTTGGATCTGTTTAGTGTTAGAGAAAAATATAATGAATATATAATTGCAAAAGGGTCTTATGTAGTGGACTTAAAAGCACCTGGGTATGTAAGAGACGTAGCTTGTCCGTGAAAAACCTGATTTTTAAAATGTGTCCCCACCTTTCTATTTCGAATGTTCCAGGCTTGAGTACAGATTTCCGAAAATGGTCCGCCTTTCCTTAACATATATTACGGAAACCCTACCATGCCTCATTCAAGAAAAACACGAGTTCTGGATCAAAAAATCCACTGGATTCCAATTTTTGAAACCACCTGCAATACTGGCTTCTTGTGCCCCAGTCTAAAGAAAAGAGCTGTTAAATGGCTCTAATTTTATATGGGCAAAATTTAAACACTTTGTTGCCCCATGAGCAGAGGATTTTGACACCTTCCTTTGAACAGCCAACCAGCACAACAATTTCCTACACTTGTTCAAGCACCAGTATCATCCAATTTTTCTTCAGTTAAAACATAATATTTTCACATTTTCCTTCTGTCCACCACCTATCATCCAAAATTTTGCCACTATTCTGTATGTTCTTCTTTTACATAACACTGTTGGATGAAATATTTTTCCATGATGCATGCCTTGATAAAGTACTGTAAATAAACTCTTTACTTCAAAGAATACATTTCTCAAATGCAGTGTCCATCTGCTCTCTGTAACTCAACAACATATGTCTGAGCAACCACATCACATTCCAGCACTGGCAAAAGGAAGAACCTGTAGCCTCTGTCCCTTAAACAAGTTGGCATCATATTTTCCTAGGGACATGAATGGAGGTAATCACTGTAGAAACAAGTTATGTACAACAAAAGATGCACAAAATCCAAACCTATGGCACAGTCAAAGTAATCCCCACTTTCTCATATTACATGCTACAACCCACTTTTGAGTCATAAAAGAATCTTACAAGACTGCCACTTAATAAATGTAGTAATATGATCCAAACACTATAAATCTAATTTGAACATGATATATACTCCACGAATATGCCATGCTACTTTCAGTGTGGACACCTGTACAGAGAAAAATGAATATGTTGATCACACACACACACACATGGCAATTCTTAACATTTGAAATTTGTCTTCATTTCAATACATGGAAAAATAAACAAACATCAGCACATTCCTATAACATACAATTAATCAGAAATATTTATAGCCATGATTTTCATATTCTATGGAAAATGTGCCTTCAACTAAAAACGGTCTAAGATGCTTGACAAGACCTTGAAACCCATGATGAAGAAAAGGCAATGGTCCTTTGAAATGTTCAAGAACAATTAACAAATGATAAAGCATCATGCCCCAGAAGTACAGACTCTTCATTACCAACACAGTAAAACTTCAAGGTTCACATTTTCATTTATCTCTTCAAGTATTATTGAGAATAGCTATTAGTATTTCCCAGTTCATGTTACATGAACACCCCAAAACACTACTCCACTATGATTTACACAAACTTACATCGAGACTGTTTACAGATCCAAGTCGTGAGTCTGACACTCTTTCCATCTGAGATAGAACAGCATTAACTGGATACCAAGTTGCATTTGCCAAGCTGTGGTAGGCATCCAATCCCACTTTAGGGCACAACTGTTCAACTGCCACCTAATTAAAATTAAACCTTCATTGAAGAAAAATTCATAACATGAACACAACTTAAATGCACATTTTTTTTTAGCTTTTCAGAATTAACAAATCAACAAGCACTGCCAGTAAGAGAGTTGACATGCAGTGCTTCACCATACCTTCACTTCAGGTTCCACACTGATATGTGAATACCAGCGATGTACATGGCTCTGTTCTGACAACAGTTCCTGTTGATGTTTGACTCCTGTTGCTAGAGGGAACAAGATGCTCCACACAGCTACATCTGCTACAGTTACCCCATCCTTCATGTGCAGGGAGAGAAAGAAAGCAGTCAATACCAGTATGCAAAGAAAACTATCAATAAATTGTACCAAAAATTCTCAACATAGCAAATTATCTATGATAAAAAGAAGCTCTGGGGACTGGTAACTGGACATGTTACTTATATCTCAAGCAACAACACCCATACAATACATCAAAAGAAAAGTGACACCCTCAGTTCCAATACCTTTGTGCTTACCATGACATGGACCCACACCAACAATAAAAGATAACTCCAACAAATATCTTGCACTGAGAAGCTTTCCAAGTAGACGACATCAATGACAAAGATGATACCTAATTTACTCGAATGCAAGACAAGATTTTGGCCTTAAATTTGGTAAACAAATATGTCAGGTTGTCTTAAATTCATGTATGAAGCACTCAACTGGACCACAGCAAACTAGATCTCTCTGAACCATAACATGTGGAGCCAAACCAAGGACTGTATTGCCAAATCATGTGTGATCTGCACTCTTTTCAGATACTATTCAGCATAGAGTGGTAATTCCATACTGACATTTCAGGACAACCTATTGATCCCCAACTACAAAAGCAAGAAATACAAAAGGGAGAAAACAGCATGATGCAAGTTACCTAACACAATCTTCTTATTTTAGGTCTTTGTCCATCATCAAATTTCTTAAAGACATGCAATGTTGTGGAAGCCGGCCCCACTTCCATTTTCAAGCAAAGACGCACCTAACCTGGTAAACCCCTTAGATTAGGGTATTCTCAATCACTAGGCACCACAAAAACTAAAGCATGTTAAGATACGTACCTGAGAACAGATCTAGTTCAAGGTTAGTAACAAGAAAATGGCTATTGCAAAATTAAAAATTAACTACAAGAATCAAAAATAAAACCTGGACTGGCCCACAAATTATAAACCATAAAAACAGCCATGAACTCAAACTGATCACACTACAGACAGGACACAAAAATTAAATTCTTAATACCACTAACAACCTCTGTGCAGAAAACTTTGAATCTTCGTGGGTTCAAGCACGTTTATACATCAAGTAATAAAAATGTAGTACTTAGTCAATGTGGATCATAACAGCACATTGCAGCAGAAGTGATTGTGAAGGCTGGTAAGAAGTGCTGCATATCCAATGCACCAGATGACACTGATGTTGATATGTTGTTTAATGGCAGTGAAAAGGACAGGAATGTTAGGAGTTAGTGTGAGGAAGATGAAGGCACTGACTCTGAAGATGTACAGATTGACAATGGTTGATAAAGGCAGATAGAATCTGACATGCTTTGTGTATTAAGTGCATAAAATTAACAGTAAAATATATTTTCTTAGCAGACATTTTATGGGGAGTCATCATAGATTTGGACAAATACATCTTCCTTAGGCAGACACGTTATTTTGCGGGGTCATCTTAGATTAGTCATCTTGCATTCAGGTAAATAGAGTAATTAGAGCAGCAAAGGACATACAGAGAAAAAAAATTATATTGTTTCTATAGATCTTCCTAAGTGTTCCTTCTCTTCTCAGATATTCCTTATATTGCCAAGAAACTGCTAGTCATCAGCTACTTCTTAAAAATGCCAAATAGCAGAGGTACTAAATGTCTGAAAGTGAAAATTTAGATACTTCTATTACCAGACTGACAGACAAACTCAGTTACAAGCAACACACCCTACACGTGGCAAATTTTAAGGAAAAATAATCTTCTTACCAAGTCAGGTAATATTTTTAGGTAAAATTCTGCTACATAAACCTAACAACCTTATATTTTAAAAACTGTTCAGTGGACGACTTGAGATAGACAAGATTCAATGATGTTGAAAAATACAAATAACAACTTAGATTCATCTCTTTCAACCACTGTATGTAATTCATTTCCAAAATTTAGTTTCTCCTAACAAATATCACAGTAGAACTGGCATCATGAGCAATTTATTACAATGGCAGAGTTTCTGTTTATGCATGGTCTCATACGAGCACATTTTTAGGATTACTTAATATCTGGACTTGTTCCATCATCTGGCATTCCAATGATGGATCTATTTCTGACCTCAGCGCACAGACAGGGAGGAATCTACTCATTAGAGACTGATAACAGATATTCCCAATTAATGGACCAGTAAAACTTTGTTCCTTTCTTAAATACCAAATGCTAACATGAGAATATTCACTAAATTTATGGTCCGCTTGCAGTATCATTCTCACGGCTGAGAACAGCCAAAGACACTAGATATACGACATCATGTTTGATGGATATTGTATCATTACAAAATGTACTTCAATAGTCCAGTCACTTGCTATAAGCTAACAGCCCTAAAAATACAAACTTAGTAAAACTGTATCTAATACAATACTGAACCCCTAACAATTCTATGAAGGGTCCTGAAAAGTAATATCTCCTAAGTTTTTCACCTACATGAAACACATGTAGGTGCATAGTGAAGCCATATTTTAGACTTTTGTCACTAGAGGGTTCTTGAGAGCGCTCACAAATATGGCAGAATGTAACATGACAGTGTGCAGTGATAGAGGACCTAACTGCAAAAGCATGCCTCCAACTGGCACTCATCAGTGAATGAAAGTTCTGTATGGAGAAGAATGCGCAAACAACAGTACGTTTCAACACTTGGCTGCACATATTCCTGATGGAAAACCTGACCAGGTCTCCCTGAACCTAAACAACAAACAACAGAGCAGAAGGGCTCATATGAACTGCAGCTGACAAAGATCACACTCAGAAAACTGAAAACAAAACTTTGATGAGTTCATAATAACAAAGTATAGCCTCTCCCGCAACAAGTCAAAGCTCAACCACATACACAAGTGCAAGAGCAACTGAAGGAACATCTTACAAAATATCACTACACATCAGACAATGAGGTCAAGATGGCTGCAGCTGCAGTTCCATTATCAAGATACACAATTCTATCACATCAGACTTTTGAGACTACTTGAATGCTGGTCAGAGTGTAGAGACTGCACAGCAAGTTATGTGCAGAAATAACTATATAGAAGTGAACTACAAATTTCAAGAAAGTTATATGTTTTCCTTGCATTCAACATACCCATTTTCATACAAGAAATTACAAGGCATTACTTTTCAGCTATCCTCACAATTCCCAGAAATAAATGTGCATAGTGATGCCATTGCTTATCTTGGGTTATATGGAGCTTAGTAAGCCCATCATGCTAATACAATCGAAAGATCCAAAGATGAGTAAACAACCCCTCAGAATGTGAAAATAATTTGGAGGCTTGAAAGTGGCAATTGCCACAGAGGTATTATGGCTTCACACAACATGGGATCATCAACTATGATATAAAGAAATGGCAGGACCAACTATGACTGTTTATGGCATTATCAGCACTATGAAGTGCTGACAGAAGCCTATAAGTTGTTATCAGCCACCATGTCACAACCGTTTTCCCCTTATCATCACCTTTAAACATAAGGCCACCAAGATTTTGATTCACTACTGGAAACAGACAATTGCTTGGCAATGAATTCCCCTCATAAAATCAAAATCACTGGGATTCTTCAGTTACAAAATTGTCCACGACGTCAACTTATGTTCTGAATAACCCTTCTACATCCTAGCAAGGGAACTGTAAAAATACAGTTCAACTAGTACTATTAGTGTAGTCAAATCTACTACACATGTAGGTCACATGAGAAAAACAGTAGTGTTTATATTTATGGTGGGGAAACTTTTATCAAAACTTAAGTTTAAAAATGCATAGAAGTAGTTTCCTTAGGTTTTAGGCAATGCAAACCCAAAAGGTACTCCTTACAGTTCAGTCAGGTCTTCAATCTGCTCAAAAGAAATAATTCTTGCAACACAGTCACCATTTAACAATATCTATAAAATGTACATACTTTGCTCTATACTATATTTGTCTCAATCAAATATGGTACTATAAAACCAAATTGTTAAGATTAAGGAAAAAATTAATGATAAATGGTGGTGAAGTGTGCAAGAAACAAAAACAGTAACTGATAATAAACAGGATACTAACAATCCTTACCAGTATAAAAATGATGATTCTGCAATAGATAGGATATAAATGCTACAGAAGAAAATATATGTACAATGGGTGGTATCGATACAAATGTAATAAAACAGAGGAAAGATCATGCAGACAAATATTTAAGTACTGAACTTATCATATTTATGTAACAAAAATGGACACTGCAACACAGCATATGCACCTGTGGTCCATATGGTGTAGCTGGATCACGCAGACAAATATTTAAGTACTGAACTTATCATATTTATGTAACAAAAATGGACACTGCAACACAGCATATGCACCTGTGGTCCATATGGTGTAGCTGCTGATTGAATGGAAAGTGCTGAATTATTTGAAAATACTTTCATATGTTCATCTGGAAGAGGAAGGGTGAGAAACACGCTGTAACAATTTTACAGCACTAAAATCAAAGTAGAGATATATAAAAAAAACTGGAACACAGAGAAAGCCTACAGACAAAACAAATCTAATGACTTCACCTGCATATATGATCCCATTCCCCCCTTCACAACCTTCAAATTTCATGAACATACCTACACAGGAATTGTTTAACTTGATGCATCATTATGAACCCCCACCATTGCCATTTTTGAGATGAAGAATTAGGAAAAAAAGTGTCTCACATTCAGGTAAATATGGTATAATCACTATGCAAAATGCAAAATCACCTAAAAAATGCATATAACTTACCCCAACAAGGAATTTATTTCCTGAAAGAGCTGAGTTCAGGGTAGTTAGCAGCTCTTTCAACTGGCTGTTCACTCCAGCATCTGGTTTTGTTGGAGTACTTAGGTAAAATGCAAGCACAGGCTGTTAACAAAAAGCATTTCATTAACTTATACAAACAGCTCCACATTATTCCAACCAAAAATCCTTAACAGAATGCACAACTAAATACTGGTAGTCACTTTGAGTCTATACACACAACAATATTATTACATTAACACATGACAAGGTGTGGACTGGATCATCTGGCTCAGGATTAGGAACAGTGTCAGGTTTTTCTTTTTGAAAACATAATGAATATCTGGGTTCCATTAAATGCAGCAAATGATTGACTAGCTATGGAACTGTTTCACATGGACTCAGGGACATGGAATTCATTAATACCATGGATATGAGGCTTTGAATCGGTATTTTCCTAATGTGTTTTTCTGTTATGGACTTTCAGATGTGTACTACACTGGAAAACTAGTTCAGGCACTCGCAATTGTAGACTTATGAATTATTAAATTTGCATTATCTCTTCCTAGTACTTACCCGTAATTGTGATGATTCCCATTCCAACCACTGATCTACTGCTACACTGGATTTCTGCAGTGGTGGAAACAATAGCCGACTGGCTGAATTTGTTGAAAAGAGAAATTCACCACTGTCCAGTTCAAGAACAGGAAGGTGACATGGAGACTGAAAACGTGCATCTATAAAAACACCAGCAAAGTAAAAAAAAAAAAAAAAATTAATTCAGACTACGACTTGCTAAGAAGGGGCGAACAACGTAAAATGGACACGACTAAATGTGATTGTTTGCTAAATACAAATTACAGTATGCAGAAAATTAGCAGTCACAATTATCGTATCTTTAAAGATTTATTTTCTTCTCATTTAGATTATTCTTGGTTACCTAACTCATCAATCAGAATTGTTATTTTAACTTTAATTTCCAGTTCTCTTAACGTATGCAATGTTTAACCGAAACCTACCGTTCACACTAGCAATTTCAAGTTTAAGTTCTTTCTGGGCAAAATTTGACGATATTAGCACTTTAAGTGACAGCGGATTATTCTCGTTTGTAAGCAGTTTCATTATTTTCTGGTTAATATATCACTATAATAAATAACAGAAAAATCAATCGCATTAACAACCGCACACGTCTACTACCTTCCTTCTACTACCGTAAGAAATTCCACATGGCCCTAATCACACATATGCGTCACAATATTAACACACTAACACGCAAACAAATCCTTTTATCAACACACAAAGTTGACAAAATTGTACTCATATGCATGGATATTACAGATATGTTTTCGTTCAAACTGTAATTCTAAAATACACCTGCGAAATTTGCAAAAATTCTAAGCACAGTAACATTGGTACGCCTGCAAAGCGAAAGTTGCATCACCCTTTTTTTCGCACGCCTGTGACTCTCGTGATGTTAGAGTAGGCGAGTGACAGGTGTCGTGTCCATCTGGTTACGCGCATGGGCTGTTGCGGCACAGAATGCCGGCTGCAGCTTCGTTCGATACATGTTGGTGACACTGATTACCGCCATAGTGCGCAGCACAGATGGTCTAAGGCACAGATCATCTAGTATACGTCGGAGGAGTGCTTAATTGCTGGAATCCTTCCTCATTGACGAGTCCTGTTACCAATTGCCGACACAGTACATGCGTGGATCGTGCGACCATTTTGTACGTTACATTTGTCGCTGATGAGCAACTTGACCTAGCCGCTTACCTTGCTCAACATAAGTTTGGGAAGCATTTGCTCGGCGTTACGCTTCTGCTGAATGGGACCATCGTAAACATCAAAAGGAACAGGCCTTAGCTGTTCATGGTGAAGACGATAATTCTTCCGATGCAGGTTCTTATCAACCAATTACCGATATTGCTTGCACCATACAACACGCTCAACTGCTCATATTCACATGCCCGCCCGTGCCTCGTGCGCGTTTTACGTTAAAAGGTGTCATATATTTACTACGTGTAATTGGCTTTTATCCGTGAGTTGCCGACGAGCTCGTTCATTGATTGAATACTATTCAGATTGCTGACGTGTGCACGCGTGTTGTAATTATGTCCTGTGGTTTAAGACAATATTCGCCGTAGTTTTGTATTTAAATTACAACGGCAGGGGAAATAGGCTGCAGTCAACAGTGCAAGTAAGGTATAGCAGAGTGGCTTTCGTGTTTTGTACTCCCAGCGATTGCTAGGAGGTCGTATTTATTGCCAAGATATGCAGTAACGTTCCTTACATATTGTGTGCGAATAAATTGTGTGCCTTGGTGCTGACAATAATGGAAGTCAAACTGGATAACCCAAACCATCATTCTAGTGTAGCAAGTATTGTCGCCAATTATTTCGAGAAAGAAGAACACATCGACGTAACTTTTGTATGCGCAGGTGGAAGGAAAGTTAAAGGACATAAGCTTATACTGTCTGTTGTTAGCCCTTTCCTGAAGAAAATATTTTCAGAGTGTGGTGGAAACCAAGACATGATAACGGTATTGTTACCCGATGTAAATGGCAATGTTCTGAAAATTTTTCTTGATTTTGTGTACGAAGGAACAGTGAAACTGTCAAAAACAGAGCTTGAAGAGTTTAAAGTTATACAAGATATGTTGGAAATAAGGTTTCCTGGCGTAGTTCTAAACGAATGGCCTATTCAACACCAGCTTCGACCTCAACCACCACCCTTGGTTAAACTGGATAATAGAAATCATTCTGGACACCATAGCACTTCACTTCCACATAATAGAAGTGTAGGAGAGAGACAGGAAACTGAGGCTACAGCCATCAACAGTGATAATCATGTGTCAGAAAATAAGGCAAGACTACCTTCCAGTTCTGTAAATGATTCTTTCCCACCACGTAGACAGTCAGAAGATCCAGATAATGATCCTCTGAACATACCTGACTATTATTTTCTGCCTGCAGATAGTAAGTATGAGATGAAGTCAATTTCCAGTGAAATAGTTCATTGGTTGGTATCTACTGCGTTAAATCATTGGCTTTGTACACATATTAAAATAAAGTAAGCCCTACCACAGGTGGCATATAGTAAAAGTTTCATTAACTGGAACAGACAAAGGTAAAATCTGGTATTTGGTACATCCATTGACACTGGTTACAAATTGCCTTTAAAAGGATGCCATTAGTAGTAGCAGAATTTGTTTTCCTCAAGAATCACATTAGATTCAAACAATTTGTTTATTCAGTATTACCTTAATAACATGTTTTGGCCCATTGGGCCATCATTAAGTTGGCAAGAATGGAAGATGGATGGAAACTAAGATCTCATTGTTTTACATTTATGTATGTTATATATGACAGAGTTGAATAGTTATGTTTTTTAGTGTTGAGGGTTAGATTTAGAAAAGTCAATGAAAATTATGTAAAATATCACCATTATCTCTGTAACTGTTTGTCTTTGGATATAGGGATTTATTTTTGCATTGTTGTAATTATACTTAAGGAACATTTTCCCAGCGTATGGCAGATTCCTCCTCAAACACTGTTTGTAGGGAAAATGAAAAATAAGGGCAATAATATGAAGATGGAAGTTGAAACGCGTGAATTTAAACTGGTAAATTGTGGCATCTAAAACTTATAGTTTTGGAGTTACACAGATTGTGTCACAGGTGACAGTACTTCAAATTTTGCATTTTCCTACGATTTGCACAACCAGATATGATCATAGTATAAGGGTATTTGTCATGCATTTGCAGCTGCTGTGGCAACTTGTTGCATACTTCAGTGGGTAAAAGTACTCCAATACCACTACCATAATTGTTTGTTTTGCTAGACCAATTCAAATAGTTGATAGCATTACAGTGTCATGCAGTTTTCTTTACTTGTTTGGGGGAAGGCAAATCAAATACAGTGCTAAAGTTACGTGTGCAAATGATGGTTCAAGAACTGGATGACAGGTTACTTTTTTTACTGGGCAGTTATTGGCATATTTTCCTTATCTACAAATTTATCATTTATGGTTGCATTCTTTATATATCCTTAGTTATGCTTGTTCATACTTCATTGACAATTTAATTTTTAGGTGCTCTTCAGCGGGAGACGAGGCATGTCATTGGTGGTGGTGGTACACAAAACACCAATTCAAAAGAACACAGTCAATCTGATGTTCAAAAAAGACCTTACGCTCATGTGGCCAATGATACTCTACATTCAGTTGATGTACCCAGTACTGTGAATTCAGAACAAAATGAGAAAAGGACTGGAAAGAGGAACAAAGGAGCAAGTTTTGTGTCTCGTACAGACAAGAGTGCAAGTAATGTACTTGGTACTGGAGGTATACAAACTCGACAAACGAAAACTAGAAAAATGTAAGTCTGATGTGAAAATGACCTGAGTACAATAAAGTTTATAAGTCTCAAAAGTACAAATGTTTAAAGCTTCAATCTCTAAATCATAATTGCATGTTGGGGAAGATTTATATATTTCCTGTGCTTAGTACCATCCACTGGGATAGTCAAAATGCTTAACAATTTTACAAATGATGAGTACTTATACCAACACACATTTCATATCCGGTTTCTGCAATGGAAATGGTAGTACAGCTGCTGTTGTGGAATACCATTAATGTTACCCACGTCACAGAACATCTGAAACCGTATGCAGAAGTGGGGGGATACTGATTTCTTCTCAAAGGAAACTTTTTGAGGGACTTTTAACAGCTGTGTTACAGACATTTCTGGACAATGAATTACTTCCCTCTTTAGAGGACAGGCCTGTTGCCACACAAGTACAAATGTGGCTACAACATGACTGCACCTCCAGATTCTGGCAGAGAGGTTACAAAATTTTTGAATGAAAATTATAAAGGTAGATTGGATTGGAAGATATGGAGTGGTGGATTGTCCTGCTTGATCACCCAACTTGTACCTATTAGATTTCTTTCTGTGGAGGTGCATGAATTTGAGAGAGTATCACAGGGGTAAACCAGAAGGTTTATAGAGGCCATGAAGCTGCCATTGGTATCAGAAATCAACTGGGATGCATGCAGTAGCAACATTGAGGGACGCAACAAGGGGGCTGCAGTTCAGGCACAATGGACTTCTGGAAAGGCTTATCATTTTACCCTTTATACAACATCAGGTGGATTGATGGAGAAACTGCAATGTTACGAATGGCTTACAAGTTCTTTCATTGTACATATTAACCTTTAGACGCCTAACGTCAACTATAGTTGACTTACTGCACCGCTAACCTCCAAAGTTGCATTTTATATATTTATTCAACAAATATAGGTACCAAATATTTTAAACATGGTGTATACTCTCCATTTTTTTCCTCTTCAAAATGCAGTTTGTTTCATAATTCTAACATATTTGTTCCTGTATTGTTCACATTTTATATACAGTGTGTGCTAAAATTAAAAAAATAAATCCGGCGCCAAAAGGTTAATAATGTAAGAATGAAGAAAAATGTTGTGACTATACAGGCCCCACTAACAGCTGTTGGACACAGCATTCATATCAGTTGTCACATCATGAAGGTTGTGATGGATAAAATATTTAGCCTACAGTTATCCTGGTCAGCTGACAAGTTGCAGCCACTGGGTTAAGTGAACAGACCACATCACATATGGGAAGATAGTTACAACAAAAGGGCATGGTAGACTGTCTAAAACTGAATTTCCCAATTGCATAGGCTGGTTTGGAAGGACTCTGAAATCCTGAAACATCATCCAAGGGTTTGTCTCAACTGGCACTTGCCTAGTTGACCAAAGTTTACACCCCCACAGATTTGAAAAAATTTAAACACACGGTTGTACCATTACCAGTTAATGATCACAAAATGACCAGTCATTTACCTATATCACTTTATTAAAATATGACTTATGAAACTGGTACAGAGCTAAGAAATCAGTTTTTATATTTACTCACCATTGCTTTGCCTCCCAACAACATTAAGACCCCAGTCTAAAGATGATCCTGCAACAGGAATACCAGTTACAACCATTTTTTCTATGAGCCTTTGTAAAAGTCCTGCATCAGTAGAACAAAGTCACCTACCTAGCTGCTTTGTTGGAGTACAGTAAGAAGATTCTCAGTGGAGTTCAATTCAGACAGGCAGGCATGTCCTCATTGATGTTTTATGCAGCCCAAACCAGAAAATACATTGTAAATATGTCCATTTTTTTGTTAAAAACAACCGAGAATATGATAAGTGAATATTGGTTTATGGTATAAAATTACATGACAAATTTGTAACAAAATTCAGGACTCTAAGATCACAGGTTCATAAATCTTGAATAAATACTTGCTGTACTGCTGAACCCAACTTCACATCACAGGTAGGATTGCATTTAAAGTTTTTCCTGGTAGTGTTGCAGTTCATGAAATATGAATAACAGAACATTCTGTTTTGTGAAAAAATTTGTAAAATACAGAAATTCACTTTGCTCATATGTTTTCTGTAATGTATATTGAAGTTGGTCAGTTAATAAAAATGGTTTCTTAACATCTGTAGTTATCTGTCCAATACAACACCAGAAATGCTGTAGCATTCCTTTAGAAACTTTGTATTTACATTCCACCCACTCTCAGTGAAAGAACAGTAAGGTCTAAAATATCCGAGTTCAAGTGCAACAACATAAAAGTTGCTGAAAAATACCCAACTAACCCCACAAAAAGTAGGACTACTGGCAAGAACACTGCTACTAGAAGGCACATTTACACAGAGAGAACAATTGTGTCTAGACAATACAAAAATGGAAACTAAACGTCAGTGTCACTGAAGCCTTAAACATCAATTGATGTATGATGACTAACCTTATTAAAAACATAATGCTGCTGAACACAAGTATCTGCAGTTACCCTTATATTTTATACACTTACTTACAAACTTCATATTAGTCTATATATGAAAATTACGGCATGAACTGAGACACTATTTGAATCTTCTGTTGTATAGTTATTGTGTATTTGCAATGTATATATTCTTTTATAATCAAGTATAATCCATGTCTATGGACGTCACACTTCCTTGATGGGAACTCCTGGTTTGTACTGTGCAATTCCAAGCATTGTTCTAATAGTGATATATCCAAATAAGTTGTATATTGATTATGCAAGATCAATTAAACTGAATCTGAAATTAGGTATCTGATCTTCTGGGATGTTACACAAATGTTGATTGAAAGTTAGTTGATGACACTTCAGGACAGCCTACCAGTCCCTTCTTCAGGGTTATGGAGCTGGCTGCTTGACCCTGAAGATGAGACTGATATGCTGTCCCAAAATGTCAGTACCTAACTACCAATCAATGCTGTGTAACTTCCCAGAACAGCGAAGAACTCTCACACTGCAGCAGAAGCCTGAAATCACATGTGAAACTGAAATCATTATATGATTTGTTACACAAAATTGTTGCTTTAGCTACCAGTTCTATAACTGGTAACAAACAACAGCATGTGAAATAAAAGCACAGAAAAACCAATGTCGAGTTCATAAATTTCTTATGCCCCATAAAATCTTAAAGCAACAGCTATTAAACCAACCACCAAACTTAAAATTGTTCTGTTATATGCAGGATGTAGTGATGTAATTAAATTTTAATCACTACATAAAGGATGATAAACTGTTTTAGGGGATTATCTGTGGATGCAGAGAGTCACAACAAACTAAAATTAAAAGACAGGATTGTAATGTAGTACCTTCAAGAAAAGCTTATTTACCACACGCAAACAACCATAACCTGTACACTTCACAAATTACTTGTTTATCTTCTACTTCCATATCTGGTATTCAAAGCCTCAGATTATATTGAGACATCTGTATTACAACATAAAAGTCTGAATTTAACAAGTGCAAATTTCCTTCAATGACAACACTGAACATCATGTTATACTACTGACTATAAATAACAAACTCCGGAAATATTGCTTAGCACCCTATTTTTCCCACATCATTAAGCAGTACAATAATACAGCTGTTAGGATTACACATATTGTTTCTTGTACAAAGGACACTGTTGAAAGCCAAGGTCTTACTTCACGAACGGGAAGTTTAAATTCATAAAATACAAACTAGGTGTATACTGTGGTGTATGTGTTTAGTTATGGCCAGTGACCAACATGAATATGAACAAATGAAATTTGATTAAGTAATGGTTTGAATTCTATATAAGAACATCTGTCAGAAACTACAAAGTGTAATTCGAATAGTGACAAAGCTACAGTCTGGACACCCCAAGGCATTTGGGTTAATTTCACTTCACCTTATTTCATCTTGGTGTAGTGCACCAAAACACATTCCCCATGAAAATCAAGCATTAGTAAATCCATTGAACAGGTGTCTTCTCAGACAAATAATTCAGTCCCTATAAGCAGAAGGGGTGCAGAAACAAAGTCTCTAGGAATGTGAAACTTCAGCATGAAGGTGCTGCACTGGCAGTGTAATGGGGGAGGGAAGGTCACCTGAAGAAATTAGCAGTACTGAATTCATTGCCTTCAAACACAACAAATTTATTAAATCCAGCACTACATCCTAAATGTTTTGGTCATCCTCGGCCATCTTTAGGCATTAAAGTACATCATTTAAAACCTGTGTGGACACATGGTGCAAGTATTTTGCAATTTTTGAGACCTCACAAATTCAAAAATACTTTTAACACGTCACTTGGGTTTTAAATTTTGTACTTTAAAGTGTGATGATGGCTGAGGACCAAAACATGTAGCATGGCAGTGTTGGATTTTATAAATGTTTTGTGTTTGAAGGCAATAAATCAATTATAATTTGTCACAGCACTATGGGATGAACTCCAGCTAAATATCTATAGAAAGAATTCCATGAGTTTTCATGAATCAGAGGCATATGACTGTGTGAGCAGAGATACCCACAACAGGGAACTTCTGTAGACACTGCTGCTAATGATGATTTTGTTACAAGTTCTTAAAGAGAATCCATGGAAAGCAGGCATAGACCATTGTTTTCTAGAGTTACGTCTAAATTGCAAGACATATGGCCAAGCGTCATGAATAAAAATGCATGCAAAATGGGTATAAAAAAGAAGAGGACAATGAATGCAGATGAGAGAGAAGCAGTTGATGAAAGCACTTTGCCTGGTACGCACTGATAAAAACAATGTGGTCTAACTCAGGAAATCTGCCAAGAGAAATAACTCCAAAGTGCAACTAACTACTGTAATTCTATACTCTGGTATGTCTGCAAGGGCTAGGCAATATGTTGGCGTACAGAAGAGGCAATAATCACAGTTACCAGAAGGTCCACCTAATGAGATCAAATGTCTTAATCTAAAATTGAACCCATGACAGTGGAATTTATAGAAGTCTTGTGTTACAGTAAAACCATTAGCTATAGAACTGATGACTGTAATAAACCATGTCAGGAACTCTTTACTAAAGACACTTTAAGTATAGAATGTGAAGGTATTTGATTTCATCAGATGATCAGTCTGTGACAGAGTTTGTTGGGGGGATAGGGGGGGGGGGGAAGAAAGAAAAACTAAGTCAGAAAGACAAGATGTAAAAAATGCATGTTAGATAATTCTTACATAGTATTCACCCTTGTATCAGCTGATGGAGATTTTTATGAAGTACAGGACTCCAGTGGCCAACAACAGCCTCTGGGAGGCATTTAAAATGCTCAGGCACATATACATGAAAGCAATACCTGGAAGTCCAATGGATTTACCTCCACATCTTATTATGCAGCCACATTTACCAGGACATTTGCTGAAATTCATAGTACACTGTCTTTCCCATATGAGTTCTTTTCTTGCAAGCATTGCTCAAATCTTCTGTTCTTGAAAAATCACCCACATACACAATATCGGATGTATACTTCCTCTAAGTGTCATTTTCCCACATTAATCCTTCAGAATTCTTGGTTCTGATCAACAATATTGTCAGAGTGATTGTTGCAGAGAGGAACATAATGCAAGTTGAGTGACATTTTTGGAATGTAAAGTAACAGTAACCTGCCCATACTGTTACATATTGTTTCAGCTGTAATGGTAGACATAAAGTGTCAGCACACCTTGGCCAAGTGAGGAATGGTGGTGGAGCATGGAGTGACTCACTCAGGTGAGGAAAAAGACACTGAGAAGGATGTCAGTACACCCATACATGTAACTTCATATTTGCCGATATGAAAAGGATGGCCTTCCCAATACCAATTTTCAGAGAACTCACAAATGCTACAACAGCACAATGTTCACATCCCTTATACCAAATATCACCCAATGGGAAATAAGTGTGTAAAGTAAGTATGCAAATTCATTTAAGCCCCTGAGTCAAGTGTGGCTTTAACTGAACCAATTTTCATAAAACTCACGATTACTCTATATATTTCTACTGACACCTCCTGCACTACAGCAGTGCAGATTAGACTTATACATATTGTTTAAAATGTTGCATAAATGAAATATCATAACTTCTTATGCACTATGTGTTTCACAGTATGATGATTTATATTACTTTTATACCTAACAATTGGAAAGCATATGGCCCACCTTCCTATTCTTATTTATAGCAAATATCCTGAAAACGGATCTTGGTTTGGAGATAACTTGGTTCGAATGGGTGGGAGTGTGGGGAGATGACGACAAAACATCCTTGCCACAAATATATGTACTTCAATTTTAAAAGAACACAACTATCAAATCTTGCAAATTAACTAGCAGTTTTTGCTGCAGATTTTTTATACGTATGTTTGGTGATTCTTGGTTGCTTTGAATGCTTCCTTATTTTGTACAGACATCAAAAGATGACAAAAGGAAGGATGCCGTGCCTGTAAGCGAATTTTGATGCTGTTGAGAAAATAAGCCACGATATTGTTGTGCAGAAGAAGGTACATTCATTTAAAAGGTCTTGTTGATAGTCTTTCTTGGAATGTGTTCCTCAAGTAAAGTGATGTGCATTATGATGCATCAAGAATCACAGCTAATAATATAACAAACAATCACATTGATTTTAAAAATTAATTGCAATGAAAATAAAGAAAAGACTACAATCAGAAGGAAACAAAATATACAAAAGAATAAAAAAACAATACACTTACATTATCACATTAATTGCAATGAAAATAAAGAAAAGACTGCAATCAGAAGGAAACAAAATATGAAAAAGAATGAAAAAACAATACACTTACATTATCACAATAAGTGCAATGTAAATAAAGAAAAGATTGCAATCAGAAGGAAACACAATATGAAAAAGAATAAAACAACAATACACTTATATTATCACAAGAAAAGATTATAAAATATCCATAATAAATGGGAACATCTGAGGTTTTCACAACAGTGAAAATAACAATTGTCATCTTGTAGGACATAATATGATGTAGTCTGGTAGTTAATGATGTTTCAGAGAAACACTCTACCAGACTACACAGTCTCACATCCCAGAAAGACAGCAATCTTCTTCATTAATGTTTTCAGACAAAACAAAAGATATCTCCTGAGCTCTTCACAGGAAATGTTTATGCTGCATTATTTTAAGATCTCATCTTGGTTAATAACAGCTTTGCCAGGTACCTACGTTTTAGGGTAAATGTACAAATACAAACAGAACAGCAGTGCATGCCTACTAAGATACATGTGGGTCACATAGTAAGCTGCTGTCTTCTAAACACAAACTTCTATACATACAATTACAGACAAGTATTCAGACTACTTAAATTACTGTTATAACAAACATCCTGTTCAGTCAGCAAGTAGCTATGGATGATTTTTACGTAGGTTATTCAGAAAGTAAGTACTATCTGCGCATATCTCTCACATCCTCGAGACTGTCACTTTGCGCATGTGCAGTGACTTCCTCTATCAATTGAGAAGTCAGACACCATTTCATGAAATTTGTCCTATGTTTATGTTTGTTCCTGTGTGTTAAACATGTTTAAGACAATTGAAGGGGCTGCTGACTGTGAAATACGGTCTGTAATTCATTTTTTGAACGCTAGGAATGTGCTACTAAGTGAGATTCATCACCACATCTGTCAAGTGTATGGTGACAATGCGATGAGTGATGGCATGGTTAGGAAATGGGTTCGCATGTTCAATGAAGGGCGCGAGAACGTGCACAATGAGGCGCAAAGTGGGTGTCCATCTTTGGTGAATGATGATTTGGTACATAAGGTCAACGAAAGAGTGCATGACGACATGTTTCGCAATTTCTGATCTGTCCCTGCACTTTCCTCAGATTTCAAGGACTCTAATCTATGACATTGTCAGTAGTCATTTGGGTTATTGGTGGTCGCATTCTATGAGAAGGGTATACAAAAACTTGTGCCCCACTACGATAAGTGCCTCAATAATGGTGGCGAATATGTAGAAAAATAATTTGAAGAATGTAGAATCTGATAACAATAAAATTTTATACGAAACCTTACTCGATTTTTTTTACAGTGAAACGGTACTTACTTTCTGAATAAGCCTCGTATCTTTTCACAAAAAAACTGAAGATCCTGTAGGTAATTCTTTTTCATGAAATTCACACAGCACTCATCAGAACATAACTAACTAAGCAGTCCATGAGTATTCTGTACAGCATTTTGAAAGTGATTCTACATGTTTTCTGTTGACAGGTGTCTCTACTACAGAGGCACTGGCTTGTTTGTAAAATGTACTATGGTGGACAGAGAACATTGAAATATTCATACTTTGGAACAGTTAAGATATGGTGCAGCTGCAACACACGTCTCCTGACTCTCACATTAATAGAATAACATTCCCCAAAATTCTCAAGACTTAAAAAAATATGAATACTGAAATTTCTTCAAGCCTACTGAAGCCAAATCGAAGGAAATTTGGTTCCTGACTATGCAGTATCAGTTACACTCTCTGTCATATCTTTTTGTGGACAACAAAATGCAGCAAACAACCATACACAAAAAATAAGCAAAACACAAATAAAAATAAAATAACCTGACATTCTCTTTTTAACGTCACTCTAGAATGTGCCAAAATTACAAGGCAAATTTGATAAATCACAGATGTCGCAAAGACTATGGATCTGCATTATAAGGAAAATTACTTTCATGTGTAAAACACAAACTTTTAAGCATACAAGAAAGCCCTACTCCCACCACTTAACACTATATTATGACAACAGCTCCTACATACGGTTGTCAAGAGTATGTGAGCCCAAATATAACTTCACCTATGACTACTCATAATATTCCCACTGGGCAGATCCAAAAATTACAAGAAATGCAGTTACTTTAAACCATTCACCTAGCATTCCTAGTTTATTAGTGCTAAGCTGTTCCAGAATGCAGCTGTGAACACAGATGAAATTTACAGCATTCAGAAAGTCCATGATATACTGAAAAGACATATATGAGATAATTAATTACTTCAAATTTGTGTAACAGCTTGTGGTAAAGTGTCTTTTTTCTGTATCTGCAACTTCAATGCTGGTTGCTACTGCAAATGATGTTTGTAAAATCCCAAAAACTCTCTAGTGCATGGAGGGGATCATCAGTGTAATAAGCCACTTCAAAATGAGGTTTCTGATCATTTCAGGAATACTATGGATTTAAGTAATGCACACATTTACAGCAGAAGTGTACCATGCCAGAAGTAACCTTCCTATAACAGATGAAAAAGGCATGTACATAACAGTGGTATCAGGTGGAAAAAGTATGTTACACAAAGATAGCAATAAGCATAACGAAGTCAAATCTCATCTGAATCCACAGTCATACAATTCACTGCATAACCCACACATCCGGTTCACACTACTTTCATGTGACATTATTATGACTAATATACTGAAACATTCTACCACAATTCATACAGGTTGAAATCTTCCTCATATGTGAGGTTGGGCTATTTTAACTGATCCATTTCATACATATCTACTACAAGGTCCGTGTATAAAGAAATGATCAGCTAATTAAATTCATTCCTGCAATTAAGTACTGAAGTGTTCCAAATTACCCACAAGATTCATGTTCCACAGAAGTAATTCATATATGAGAATCTCTACGTAATTTCTTATTACACAAAGCATAAAGCTACTACACAACGGTTTGTGTAATACTTATCCTGGCAGAGCATATCTTGTTATCAAAAAATAAACAAAAAGAAAATTAACTCTGCTTACAAACATGTACTTATATCACTTTCCTTCCGTCAGAGATAAATTATGTATCACTGTCCTTCAGTCAAATAGATATATCATTCCCAAGTACTATTTGCCCATTACTGTGCAAGAATGAGGTAATATGCAGAGTTACTCTGTTGCAACATGTCAGTGCATTCACTATATATTAATGTATATACATTTTAGAGTTGTAAACAGCTCTATCTTTATACGATAACTACAAATGGACAATATATAGACAACATCCTCTAAACAATGTACACTCCATGAACAATGTTCAATAACAGCCATATAAATAGAAAATTACCTTTCATTTGTAAGTTACCTCATGAAATTCTCATTAAGTTCATAATACTATACTCGCAGTTAATATCAGCAACCCTTAAAACTGCTATCACTCACATTTTCTCAAAACTGAATCCTTTAACACTGAGAAACTCAAGTGATGCTTTTGCCATCAACAAGAACTGTTACACACTGCCAATGTAAATCTTTGTTCCATCCCCTGCAACTACCAAAACCTTCCTTTCCGTTTCTTGTACCGCATTTGAAGTTCAAAATCCAACCTGAAAAAAATAAACGGACTTAAGTAACTAATAAATGTGACCAGAATGTGAAGTTATTTTTGTGTGATTCTGAGAAACATATTTTCTTCCCCTTTAAGCAAGTGTAAGACAGGGATATTTTACATTGTAAAAAGACAAAGCAGGAAACGCATTCAGATCTTTGCACTCTGATTCATCTGCAGTTGGTACTGTCCTAATCCTTTTCTCAGTCTTATGCATGCAAAATGTTTTATTATGCTATCTGTAACCTCTGTCAGAAATGAATACTTGTGAGAGTAGTAAGCTGGAATATCATCAAAGTCTTAATGTCAGAGCCTCATATCTGTAAACAGGGTGCACCACAAGACGGTATGGATGACTAGGATAGGACAGGCTGCAGGCAAGATGCATTACTATACCTTACATCCTCCCTTCTTCCCATACAAACAATTAAAATAATTTATCCCTTTGAAGTATGGAATTGATTCATATTTCTTGTTTGTTGTATTAACAGATGTATATTGTCAAGTCAATTTACTGCAAGTAACTGTGTTTCAACATCTGGGGGTACAGATGACTTGGTACTGTGTGGTACACAACCAAAGGTGTTACACCTTGTGTATAACTGACAGACCTTGTCCACTTTGTATGAATATTAATTTAAGACATCAACATCACACATTTCAACACTACATACAACTGTGAGTTCTAAACATAAATTTTTGTCAACAGCAGTGCAACTATGCAGTCCTGTTCTTGTCAGAACTGAGTGAGCAAAACAGGCCTGCCATACTCAAAACAGGTTGTAGGCAAATCCAAAAGCAACTTTACATCTTGCACTGTAACATATAATGTCATATTGCATCATCATTCATTCAGAGATTTTTCAATGCAGAAAAATGCAATACTGTAAAATATTTAATGTATGTACTATTTCAGAATTTCTTGTGTGTATGATGTGTAAAAATAATATCAATAACTTGAAAAGTTATTTAAATACTGAATCAGCAAATCATGTACATTTTTCAAAACCACTTCTTTAGATTTATTGAGCCAGAGAATTTACAACCACTTAAAAATGCTATAAGACAGGTAATGCATGTATGAACAGAATGCTGAGGTGGGTTTGAGGAACCACTGTTGCCATGGAAAAGCAATGAGTATTACATTTTCTGTGTGTGTGTGTGTAGCCTCAGTTATCCAGCATGCAATGTGCAATGCACATGTCAGTATTACAATGTCATCTGTGGCCTGTCTGGCTCTACCATATTTTTCCACATTATCTCATAACAGAACAATTTTTGGAAAAAAAATTACTGAACATAAAATGAACATATGGATTTTCTCTACAGCTGCTGTCTGAAACATTTCTCATTCTAAGTGGAACTGAGCAAGATATTATTATAAACACGCCTAAGTCTTCATGTACAGTACCTCTTATTCTTGTCAGATTTTAAAAAGACTTGAATTTCCTCAACAAATTTCTGAAAAATGCTCAAAATACTACTTTCAAGAAAATCCATATATAGGGAGATCAGTTGTAATGCAATTATATCAATTATTGTAAACCAACTGCATGCACGCACGCACGTGCGCGCGTGCACACACACACACACAAAATATTTACAAATACAAAAGTGTCAACTAATCAAGTTCCAAGTATCTTAGTGACAGAACCTGAATTGTGTAAGTTTTCAGGTTCCCGCAGTAGTGTGAATAAGGTATCTTTTCTTCCAGGATGTGTTGCTGTGTCACTGGGTATCTGGTTCCTGACATATCAAGACAATAATGGCCTCAAATTTAAGGGTCATAAGACCACACCCATGAAGAACAAACACTTCATATTTACCACTTGTGATATGACCTTACACTTTGGAAGCAAAAAAAAAAAAATTAAATATAAGCATGCAAGCATGCAGTTATATGTAATATAAAGCACAATTCACATACAATACCTTACGTATGGGTTGCTAGTGAAATCTTTATGTTAGTTTCCCTGCTCCATGCTCTGTTTGATCTGATCGTACCTTCATAGTGGCAGCAAAGAACCGAAGTATTAGTAGCAGCACAATACAGTTATTCCACAAGTGAAATATGGATCACAAAGCATAACATAAATCTCATGATCATACTGTTATTTTTGACATAAACATTTTCTTCATAATTTGACTGAAAATAAATTATATAAGTTCAAGGAAAAAGTCAGCATCATAATTTTAAGAGAACGCTCCAAGCATAAACTTTAAAATTACTTTCTCACATAATTTATGGTACAAGGATGTACTTGTCCCAAGTTGCTATAAGCCAGCCAACTTTAGAACTAAAGGAAAGAACTCTGGCAGAAGTTTCAAAGCTTTGCACCTTTTTACATCTTTTTTAAGGGGCTGAGTGCCTAATGAAAAACAATGACAAAAAATAAAGAAATGTAGGCCCACAAAGATGAGTTCTGGGCACCTTCTTCTATTCTATGACCCATATCGCATACTGGTGGAAATGAAATACTGGTTACATGCTGATAATTATACAGTGTTAGTTTAGATACATGAAGATGATAAGACTTCCACAGTAAGTTAAAAGAGGGTAGAAGCTTGAAAAAGCAGAGTGTCATGTAACACAAAAGAACACTCATCAAAAACAAATGTTACAAAACTTGTATTGTGAAGAAAGAAACATTCAGATCTTTCATACCTATTCAACATTTACATCTGAGTCCATATTTATAAACAATTATCCAAAAAATAAATAAACAGAAAGATTAATGCAAAAAGTTGTTAAAAATCTGAAGTTCTGTGTCTTTGTAACTTGCAATTATCATCCACATCTGGAGGCATTCACATCCATGTGCAAGATGATGATGTATGAAGCCAAGATCACAGTAAACTACTTTACATGAATTATACTTCTCTTCCAAAACATTTCACATTAGCATCAAGAACATCTGAGAGTACAAAAATAACCTCTCTATGTGAGGAGCAATCAGAATGTATCAGACTGATATTGATCCCAATGAGCAAGAACTGGTCCAAAAAAGTGCAACAGTTTCCCTGTCTGGAATAAATTTCCTTGTATACAAATAACATTAGATTTGATACTGAAGTATCAACTAATGAAATAAAATACTCACTGTTTTACTCTGTCAGGAATGCTGGCCTGTTCCAGTGGTACAATTTCTGCCAACTCTGCTAAACTCTCCACAAAATTCAGCTTGCGACTAAACTTGGAACTTAAATAATAAAACCAAAACATATATATATAAAACATTATCCCAAAAAGAGTGAAATATCAGGAATAATATATATCACACTTTCTTACTCCAATCAAATATCATTCATATTCCCCTCATTTATAAATAAAGTCCATTGACAAAAATACCATACTGTCCATTATGTTTTCACGTTCCCTGTCTTTTGTATATTTTCAAACTCATTTTCAATATTTACTCACTTTTAACATTTCATTAAGTAATGGTATTGAAACTTCAATTTTTTTTCTTTCCAGTTCAACAACTGTTGCAGCATGTCTGTGGAATGGACCAAAATTTTTAAAGCTGACACTGTTATTTGCTTCCAGATCTTACTATATCTCTGTGTCCTTGAAATTATATAATTATGCTAATTTTTGTGGGCTGCTATTCTGCAGGATAATTACATAATGTTTCAAATTTAACTGATACCAGCAAACAGCCTTTTCCTTGCAGCCACTATGACAACTGGTGGTTGAGTGATTTGGCCTGCAGACACAAAGTAACACTGACAGACACTTTATGAAGGGTAACAATACCTACTCCTTCTCCAGTTCTTCCCACATACACTACATAATATACCTGTGTGGTTTTTTTTAATGAATGACCTAATAAACATAACAAAGATTGTAAACTTGTGGTACATGTTGTTTTGAATACACCCTTCAGCATTACACAAATGTTCAAAATAAACAATTTCCATTTCTAGCTACTTTTTCTGCAGAATATCTCTCCAGTGATACAATAAAAAAATATTTCACTGAATATTCAAGCAATCCACCACAGAAACATGTTTTAGGCAATCGTGGTCACTTGTACCTGCCACCTAATGGTCAAAGTAGTAAAGAAAGTTTAATATCAGCAGTATGGCTTCTATAATCAGTGCAATATGGTGTATATAATTTTGCTATGAAAGTGACTTGCCATATGGGAACTGAGTAATGACAGAATTTCAATTCACTGAATGCTTTTATACACACTGTTTTCTGTATGTTTTATACATTTTTTTTTATTTGGTATGGTTTCATAAATACTGCATTTATAAAAAAATATATGCACCAATGTGAAGTCTTTTCTATTTCCAAATACACTTTTATTCATCCGAATAACAAAATACTCTTGTAAGTCACAGCGGGCACCTTGCATAAAATGAAACTGATATTACTGAATTTTCATTAATTTCATCAACAATTCTCTGCAAAAACATTTCAGATAATTTTTTTCCCCCCCACATAAAATTCCTGAATGTTCCATACCTTCCTAAGGAAAGTACAGAGCGATAAACAAGTTCCTCCACTGTAGTACTACATTCACAGCAGAGAAACTCTTCGATCTCCCTTTATAAACTAAGGGTTTCTTTTTGTCAGGGATTTAATTCCATGTTACAGGAAGTCATTCAGTAAACCAGCTGTACTCGCAAAGATATTCAATGACAGCAAGTAACAGACTTATGATGCTTGAGGTGGGGTCACAACATATTGGTCTTGAAATTTCAATTCACAAATAAACCAGAACTTGCAGCCCATATTGAGTATTTTCTTAATATGTTGTATAAAAAACTATTACTCCGTAAAACTGCCGATGACTAATTAACATAATATTTATTGCAATGAAGCCAAGGGCTTGACCAGCTGCACTCAACGGAAGTTATAGATGGAACAGTCATGGCCTCTTCAGAATCCCTATGTTTGCTGGCTACTTTAAAAGAAGATGAGGACAGTTATCAAAATGTATATGTGTCACTCTTGTCCTGCATTTTGTTTGATGCACTTTGTCTTACACCCAATGGATCCAAACCCTGAAAAATAAGTGAAGTATGGGTGGCAATTCCACTTCCATCCATTTTTTGAGAAGAATCTCTTTCTTCTGTGCTATGCCACCTTCCCACCCCCCATGTTCAACTATTGGGTTTTACTGACTACAGTGGCATTTATTGTTACACTCTATGTAATGGTCCTTTCCTTCACCCTTAACAAATTACTCTTAAACATTCACAGCTCCTACACAAGAATTACGCCTGAAAATTAAAATCTGTTATCCACGTAATTTTACTGACATGAGTTACAAAGCTCATATTAAGAGCCATACTGGTTAGGCACATATGAGTATCACCGCACCAGATGGTACTCCAGCAAACATATGTGCAGAACAGCAAGAATGTGACAATAACACAGAGTAAGCATCACTGCTGGCTATCAAGAATAATGTTGCTGCTGAATTTAGAAAATAGTCTATGGATTTCCTAAAGCACCACATGCCAGTGAACGTGGAAAAGACTCTCCAGTGCAAACAGATACACGTATTTTGGAGAAACTTTTATAATGAACCACATAATATATGTGAACATACAAACAACTGTGCAAGAATAATCATCCTAGGATAAATACTTATCACAGCATGTCCACTTATAATATGAATGTAACAATGTTCAAAGTGAAATTAGTATCTATGACAAAAGAAGTACACAAATTAGCAGCAACAGTATAAAAGAGTATTCTGATAAATTATGCTTTATCATACACTGCTCTCAATACATAAATTATTGAAGCACACAAGTCTTATATGCACCAGTCACGTTCTGCTTAAATATCTGTCAGTCACTGATGTCTCTTGATGGATGCTCAGTCCAAATATGTCCCATAAAAACCCAAGTGATCATACTGCTTACTATGATTATCAACTAACAGCCCTAATTCACACCAAAATCCAAACTGAAATACGGAGAGTCCACAAGAGAACTTTATACTCAAATGATACAGAAAACAAATACAGCATACTCAGCAGTTCACACCTACATCAGTCAATACAGAAACCCTCGAACTTTGTTTCAAATGGCCTGGGTTATAATGACTCTGCACTGCTGCCATTAGACACCACTAATATTGAAAATGGTTATTCCCAACAAAAGGGTTAGTGGTCTGGGTTTGGCAAAGACGAGAGCCAGTAACAGCTGTACAATGTGCTTTTCACAAACAACTTCACACTGAACCACCTGGGCATGTTGACTTTTGAGGGCTTCCTTGAAAGCAAGTCTGAATGTGATCCACCACTGCACCAAACAAATTAGGTCAACTAGGACTCTTGGCTTTGAAAATTCACCTTTCTGCTTTTGTGTCTTGTGCTACTTGTAAATGGTTATTGGCCGGGTAGTTCTTCTGTGTTAAACTGTATGTTACTGCATGTTGTACAGCTGTTACTATGTCCTTACCATATGCAGAACAGACGTTCTCCTGTTGTAGGGTAGCCAATTTCAAAATTAGTGGCATCTAGTGGCAGCAGTGCACAATAACTACAATCCATGTCACATGAAACAAAACGTTGAGAGTTCTCACCATGCATACACAACTCAAAATAACAGCTGAGAGTTTAACACTTGTATTATACCCAGGGGGATAGAGGTTCAGATCTCAGCTGAGTGTCTGGCTACCATGATTGGGGGATTTAATGCAGTTTTCCTTATACACACCTAGACATTGACTTTCAGATATGGCATAACTGCTCCCTTCCACATGATTTCCAATTCAATATTCCTACCATTCAATGCTATACAATGTAGACAGCTGATAAGAAGGAATTAAATAGAAAAAGAACCATTTCTATTAACAGTAAGAAGCACAATATATCAGTTACCACATACCTAGTTTTTACTGCAGTGTTACCTTACCTGATAAAAGGGCGAGTCATCAGAACTATAGTTTTGAGCCAGAAAGTAGGGTGTACCAGATACAGTCCCTTGAGATTCTTACGAAGTCGTCGGTCTATCATTTGGTAGCAGCGTTTGAGCCATGAGAAAGTGGGCATACAACTTCTTGAAGTTGCTCCATGGAGGTAGATCAGAACATAATCTTCTGTGATCAGTTGATCCAGAGTTGTTAACACATATCTGAAAAATGTGCATGTAATCACATGATAGATAGAAAATACACAAGAAGAAATGGACACAGATGTGGTTAATGCAACGTAAATCACCATATGCTGTGCATTCATCACAAGACAATTAAGAAATTTTAACAAATAATTTAAAATCCATATGCATACTCAAAACAATTGCCTATCCCTGCCCAGTATTTAGTCTATTCTTCTAAGATGTGCATACACTCTAATAATTTGTATTTCCTTACAGGAAAAGATTGTCCATGACATAATCATAATCTACACGGCTGCGATCTGGCAGGAAACAAGCACTGAACACAATGATTGCATTATGGGAACCAGCTGACAGATATCCACCATGGGACAGCACCTAAAATTTGAGAAAAAGGTTTAGAGCATAGAATTTGTGGCTCAAATTACACATATTTATTCAACAGGAATGCCATAGTTTTCCTACCACTCTTGATGGCTAATGACATATGTTGTCTGTTTAAGTTACACTACTCTGGTAAATATTATGCCTGTACTTATAAACATACACCCAGCCTCCTATTAAATGGGGATCAGAAGCTCTTTCCCCACAACAGGTAGAGAATATACTCAGAAGAACCTCCATTCCTCCATATACCACCATGGCATACACAGTGACAACTTTACTTTATGAGACCCCTTTACTATTTGATGTGAGGAGTGGATTATTATGCGTAACTGAACCAGTCCATTACAGAGACAATTAAGATCCATCTGTGATATGCAGGTGAGGTTAATACAAACAAGAGATAAGTACTAACAAAATCAAAAGAGTGTAACTAACCCTCTTGTAAGGTTCTATGACTTTCATGTCTATCCTACGTTCCAAGCCAGCTATAACCACACTGCGCCAACTACGAGCTTCATTTCTCTCTTCTGCTGCACTCAACTCTGGAATAGGAACTGGTGCAGGAGGAGGCTGTCCTAACCCTATGCAAAACAGTATACCAATTAATGATATATGTTGGATAATGAAAATAATTAACACATTCATTGCAAATCCTGTCACCTGACTGGCTACCATCCTGTCATTTTTACTTAAAGATGTTATTCATATCTAGAGAATTTTAAGCAGAGGTGCTGAGGTGTGAAAGAATCACACTACGCAATGCATCTCAACTTTTGTTTCACTTCTTTCCTTCCATTTCCATTGCCAAGACAGGAAGTTCAAAATTTAGTCTTCATTGAAAAATGGCTGCCCCAGCAGGTCAAAATCCCAACATGGGGCCACGGCAGTAAATGTGTTACAAGAAAATGTATGACAAAATCAAATCACTCAATATGGGTTCACAGACTTCAAGAAAGAAACTTTAAATAAAATATTAAATTCAGCATTTCAAAATCATGGCAGAAAGTTAACGAAAAATGCTACCAACCTTAAAAAAAGGCAAGACAGGAGACAGCACATGCAAGAACAGCTCAATGGAAAATGGTTAATTTGCAAGTAATACTACAGAAAGTTTGCTGTAAATCTATTACTAATTTTTCAGTGGTTTTGAAGTAGGAACAGGGCCAGACATTGTTGCTGCTAAGCTGCTGTGAACTGTAGTAATATTTATGATGAATAAAAATGTACAACAACCAAAAATAGCCAATCACAGTAACAACAATTATCATTATTTTACATTGTGACTTAACATTATTTAAAATGCATTTTTTTAAAAGTAAGGCTCCTTGTAATGTGAAACCCTAAGCTGTGGATTGTCTAGCTTACAGGCAAGTCCAGCCCTGTGTATGAACATCAACACCGAATATTAAAACCTTAAGGCACTGCACTAAATTTGATGCTGCTGCTATCACATTGGTAATTAACAACCATATATACATGTTATGCTCATAAATGACTATAAATTTTCAAGCTCCATAGTTGCATGCTGACAGCATTCCTAACAGAAGACATAAGCTCAGTACTATATATGGCTGTTAAATTAAGCTCCACACTTGGCCAGTAATTTGTCCTGGTTGCCCAACATACCTACACATTACCAGCAGTTAATGACAAGAATGACTTGCTGTTGTTCCTTTTCTTCCTAACGATTTGTTCTTGCTCCTTTATCTTCCTAATGACTTGTCTTTTCCTTTTCTACCTAACTGGTATTCTAATTTCCTGATACTAGATCAACCCAAATTTAACCTGACCCATTCTTGTGACAGCTGTACACACAAAATGCTGGAAGGCAAATACAAACAGACAGCATTCAAAAAGTGGTGCAATGTCAGCATGTGGTGAGTAATCAGTTATACCTGGTAATAGAAATGTGAAAGGAAGTACATCATCATCATCATCATCATAATATCAAAAACACCAATGTTAACAGTGCTACATAATACATTATTAATGAAAATGTACACAAAGAATAACTCTAAAATCTTTGTCACATAAAACCAGCAATAAATGCCACTTACTTTTTCATCCTACAACTAAAACAAAAACTTACGTTCCATTATTGAGTCCTCCATCTCATCAGGGGTGTCCAGGTCAGGTGAAAGAAGTGCATCCAAGTCTGCCTCATCATCAGGTGACATCATATCTGTGTCTGACAAGTGGCTCTCACCTGATGACTCTTCACCATCAGCTGTTGTGTCCCCACCTGATCCACTGCCAGTCAGTATGTCAGCACTTACACGAATCTTACGTCGGCCCCCACGCTGTGGCGCCACTAAACTGCCTGGGCGTTCTAAGAAATGGGTGGACATGGCAAGGTTTATTTTATACAAACACCAATTGACAACAATAAATGTAATTATTGGCAAAATATACATATCATTTACAGTTTATACAAAGTCAGCAACATCATACAAATACCAATCTATTAAGACAACTCAATAGATAATCATAAAAAATTATACTGTGTGTAAACACTGTGCAACCTCTACTTCTCATTCACCTATGCATTGTTTTCCTGCAAGGATCACTAATTTATTATGGTATCTATAAAAGTGACCACTTTCATGCAACTGCTGTTTGCTCGCATTTATTACTCTTTTTCCATGGTCCCTTCCAAAACGATGGATTTGAGTTTGCACTGTATAAAGAACACAATCATCAATCAGAACAAATGGGGTCACACCACTCTATTAGCACCACACTAAAAAATGCAGCATTAATTTAAGCTACTGTCTTACTTTAGACCAGTGCAAATGATAACACAATTATAAATGAAATATCACATTTTCTAAAGTTATAAGAGGAATGATTACAAATATTATGCATCTAAAGGTAAAGGTAAAAAAGGTGAAGTTATCCCTGTCCACACCATGAAGGTATACAGGCAGAGTAGAAGTATTCTTTACTCCACACTAGGGGGAGGTGAGGGGTCAACTTCATGCCCCAGCCACTTTACCCACAGGAAAGAACTCCGTTACCCATCGAACAGAAGGCTAGGTGCAACCCAGAGCATGCATGCATGTCTTTCAAGATGATAAACATCTCTTGCCCCTGCCAGTAACATCCAACCCATAACCTGGTCACTACACTGCCTTTGCTGTACTGATTCCCAAAGAAAATGCTCTTACATGATTAAATCGCTTACCTGACATGTTTAAAAGGATCAGCACATGCAAGACCACTGTTCCCAAGTTATTAAAACCCCAAGATATTGCTCGATATCTAAACATGTTATAATTCAGTACAGTTTAGTACAACCAAGTTAGTCTACAACATGCCAAAACACAGTGATATGTTTCTATTCCACACAATATTAACCTATGTACTTAGTCATTTATCTGGTACAATAAAGTCAGTAACTTGTGGCAACTTAGAAATAAAACTGATTGCCAAGACATATACCATGATTAATTTAGTGTGAACTGGTTTTGATTCTTCAAGGAAATAATAACAAATCACTAAAACATTCAGACATAGAAGCAAGCCCACTTATATTTACTGTTTATAAAACATATTAACAAAAATATCAGAATAATGACCACTTTGAAAACATAGCCATAACAGCAAAAACAAATGTAACTTTCCATTCAAGGATGAAAGGGAAATGTGGTGTCTTATGTAATACTAACACATTTTGGGCCTGTGACATTTCTCGCTGATTGGCATTTGTGAAATATCTTATCTACTCAGCAAAACCAGTGCAGTTTGTGAATAAAGGCCAGTTACTATGTGAGATTTGAGATATTTATGGCAGTAACCATAAAGATCAATGTGTTCTATGATGTGATGTTTAAGGCATAGCAGGGGCAATCCTGCAGAAGGTGCAAGCAGGTTCATCCAAAATGCTGGTAAATCTCTACCACAATACACAGCGTCACTTCCCAAAAGACAACAATCGTCAGGATGTTACTGTTTATTCGTCACGACACACTTTTACTCCTGAATCATCTTAAACAATAAACATCTTAAAAGACCTTATCTGAATTAACCTTTAGGAGATGGATATTTTGTGATGTCCTGAGTTTTTCTGGCTTAGATGGGCATTTAAATTGCTACTATGCAAACACAGAGACCACCAAATGGCATGTCAGACCATTTGTCAGTACCTTCTAAAGACCAACATACAGTCTTTTAGGATGATAAATTTTGAAAATTTCCTGTGACAACACAACAGACAAAAGTTTAATCTTCAAAGCAATTTGGTCTCGCACATTATTAGGACCACGCAACAATGGAAAATGTACTGTTTTGCTACATACCAGTGACCTACTGAAGAATGCTTGGTGATTACATGCATACATACATACATACACATACACACACACACACACACACACAGACATACATGCATTATTTTCAAACATGTTCCATTTTCTGACCAAGGGCATGCTACAAGGTATTTTATTTCTTCCAACACGTTCATTTAGCTGAAATGATATGTTAATCCTACAAATAATACAACAATTTAGCAATTATTATTTATCCCTATAAGCAGTTATTTGAAATGCAATACTGAGACTGTGCTAATCTCAGGTGGTTGGATGCTGGTTTCTCATGACAGGCACTGAATTCAGTTCCATGTGACATCATGCAACATTCACGGTGACTCACACCACTAAATGAGGTTTTCCACGGTTCCCCTGCCAATTATCAATCAACTACTGTTCCATACTCATGTATCACCACTCCACAAGGCATGCAACAGCCCTGACTAAGCAGTGCATTTTTATGTTCTTGGTCTATCAGTTGGGGGCTTCATCTCAGTAAATGGCTGGATGCCGAGTAAAGTTTACATGCAGTAACAATTACGTAATATAAACATAAATGCTTAACAGAATTATAAAAAAAAATGTTAACATACTTTGCAACAACAAGTAATTAAAGAATTAAATATTTTTATCATTTCACCATGCATTATGTAGATTATTTAATTACACACACCAACACGCTGCACAACATATGACGCACAACCATAACCAGGCTCATTCTAAACAGCATACGGCTCACACACAAAAAACACAACATGCTGCCACAGCACCAAGTTAACATAATGAAGTAGTTCATGGAATGTTTTAATTATAACTTTAGCAAGGAACAATATATGCTCCCTGAGGATGATCGTGTGATCAAAACATGTAGGAGCATTTTAAATGTTTTAATGTAAATTCTAGACTTCTTAAATAATATACATATGTGCATGTGTTGGTGTGTGTAATTAAATAAAGAATTAAATATTTAAAATAAAATTCATGTTTCCGTTCACATTTAAAGTAAAATTTGTGTTTCAGGTTGAGACAAATTTTCCAGCCAAATTTTAAAATAACTATCGCTTCCTATTTCCTGAAGTACTTCTGAGGTTTTCAGAACTATGTGCAAATTATATGTACAAAAACCACAGACACAGTGACTATTAACTTACTTGGCATTATTCAGTTTACACTACTGTCATGTATCACATTCATATCAAATGGTTTCTCACATTTGTTTCTTTGAGCCATGGCAGCAACAGATGTGTTCATATTGCATTACAAATGTAGTTTTTTTAAAATCAAATATGCAAGTAAAACACAGACCCTATGCCATGCTTTATCTTCTTCATTCATTCTATGGAGTAAAGGGTAACTGGTCAGAAAATCTGAAGATAACAGACCACTGGGAAGAGTGGAATGATTATGAAATTCATCTTAACTCTTCTGCACTGAATGTCAACCACAGTCAAAAGAGTGTTCAACTAAAACACCAATAACATGCAAATTATAGGCAGTCATTTAAATTCTTGTCACTTTCTGATTACCCTGGGCATTTACTGTATATTCTTCAATCTAATCCACACCCTTTTTACAGTTTCAGAGGGCTAAAAAATCAGACGCGGATTAGAATTGGGTACGGATTAGATTCGCGGTCATGAGCTAGATTTTGGAAAATGATAGAGCCACTGTACGTGCTATAAGAACAATACAATAAATAATTTATTTTACTTATTATTTATGATATATTTATAATTTATTATTCATCAGACTCGCTGTCATCACTCATAACTGAATCATTATCCATCACCCAGTCACTATCATCAGCTGTGGTGCGTTTTTACCGCTGGCAGTTAAATGGCCACATCACACACGGCGCGTTAGTCGGATAACGGTTAAAGCATTGGTAACATACAATATTATTCAGTCTGGCTGCCTTGTAGGCAAGGGTTAGTTGAAGGAAAGGTGGGGATTCGAACCGTGAACTAACTTTTTTTTTGTTTAAGAAATCGGCAAAAACTTGTGCATATTAGATTCGGGTGCGGATTAGACTTGAGAATATACAGTAATTCCAGCACAAAAGGTTTAATGAAATATGGTGAAAAAGTGTACAGTGGATTCAATGGACTCAGGACACAATCCAGTAGAAATCTCTTGTGAGTACAGTAGTGAGTAGGTGGGTCACGCAGAGCCAAGGAAACTCTTGATCAGCTCAGTGACTACCATCTTCACCCCCACCCCCTTCCCCCAACACACACACACACACACACACACACACACACACACACACAAGAGCTGGGACTATGAACAAATGGAACTGGTTACAACTGACAACTTGTTGGTGATGCGATGGTGAATTTCAACATTTTTTGCGTCACAAAGAGAATATTCTGATTTCATTACACTCATCACAAATACATACTTCAGAAATTAAACTTGCATTCATGAAATTCATAATACTGTGACACTGCAATGACAAATAAACACTACGAATACCATGATATTATGAAGAGCATGCACTTGCTCTCCCCATTTCCTAGCCAGGATAAAACATACACCATATTAAGAATAAAAGAAACACATACACAATGGTTCTTATTTTTATTTGCAGTCAGAAATAATGCTGATGCTACAAATATAAAAACACATATACTGTTCCAAGCACAATGAAAGAAGCATTTTGATCAACACCCAGTTATTTGCATACCTTAATCTAAATTAGAATAAAAAGCAGTTCAATGCTTAAATTTACTGAATATTAATTAAAATTATAAAGAAACTTGCTCAACATTAAGCCACACAAATTATCTGATGTTAAAGACATTCAGAAAGCATGCAGACTGAAAATAAATGTGCCACTTAACAACAGCAGCGTTATAATATTTACACTAGCATTCATGCCAGCCAAATATTGACCACGGCTACAATGTAACTAATTATTGGTAAGATGGCAGAGAATGGTTTAGTGGTTTTAGAACCCTAAGCAGTAAGGATGAGTTAAAAGAATTTCAGCACACGCAGAAAGCTCATTCCACTACTCCCATCTTAATTTAACCAGGAAGGTGAAAACTGGAAGTGAGCAGCAAATGCAGCCACAAAACCCATTACAAATACCCATATTTCCACCAATAAATGGAATGAGAGTTGAGTTAATCCTTGTACCATTTCATTTTAAGAACAAGCACTTCAAGAGGCCAAGTTCCCATATTTCATCACCAAGGATTGATCCATGACCAACCTTGATGAATTTCCACTGAACCATCGGGGCTGACACTGGGGGCTGCTCTGCCTGAAGTCTGATGCTGCAGTGTGATGGGATCAAGCAGTAGCACAGGTCCTCCGACAAGCTCCACACCTTCACTGTCTTTGCTAGAATTATCACTTACTTTTACACTAGATTCTGATAGACTCCTCAATTTTCGTTGAGGTTTAGGACATGGAGGGCTTTTAATGGGCTGATCTTGACAAGAATTCAGCTTGCCACAGGTTTTTGTGACCAGTCTAGTACGTACTTTAGGAACATGCTGATGATCATCATCCCCTTGCTGTTCACTATGTATCTCAACCGATGTTACTATCTTGTTCTGTACATCCACTGCTTGCGATATTCTTCCAAAAACTGTGCTTATATTAGTATTGTCATAGTTACGTCTCTCTTCAAATTCTAATACTGAATCTTGTGTGTCTTGGGTATCACATATACTTGGTGAATTTTCACCTGGCACCTGTAAATCCTCACCTGTAGGACTCTCCATATTTTGCAGACTTTGGGACAATGCTATCTTTCGAAGACCTGATCTACCAGCACCAGATTTATCTTTGATAAGAGGGCTTTCTACAAATAACCCCTCTACAACACGTCCACCAAAGTCCTTTTTTGCTAAACGTTTTGAATTACGACGTTCAAAAATGAAATTTGAATCCTCCTTAAAAGAGTCACTACTAAAATCACTAGACATTCTAAGATCCAAATTGGAGTGATTTTCAATATCCACACTTGAGGCAATGTTTTTCTGGTGAGATGCTACAAGTTTTAAGTCATGTGATGAGACAGCTTTGGTAAGATTTGCTGATGAATGGGATGGTGTTTGAGGTAAGGTGTCAGGCAATACTTCAATAGCAGCTCTGTTACCATACAAGTTTGGCAACACAGTATCTTCAGGATTTGGAGTTAATACTCGACGCAGACTACATTTCAAGCCATCAGAATGTTCAGATGTTATATTAGCATTTCCGCTCACATCTGTTAAATCTTCTTTTTTATTGTGCTCAGTTGGAACATCGTCTTGAAAATTTGGTGCGGAACTTTCAATAGGTAAGTGGGGCTCATTTACTACACTGATAACTTCTTCAGAATGCTCTACAATGTACCACGAAAAAGAAAAAAGAACATAAAATAAGACACATACTTCAAGATAAAAAGAAAACAATAATAAAACTGATCATTTAAGACCAACACTGTCTGTATTTTAACTTAAAATGTACTGCTCAAGACCTAGCTCTGTGGCTCCATTTCCTCTACACTTCTCCACGTTCTGGGGCCACAAAGCCGAGTCCCAAATTATGAATGAATGCATGCATTCCTAAGCAGAAAACACTAAAATTAAAAAGAAATCACTCAGACCTTAATAATAATATTCACTATAAAGTATAAAGCTCTAGTCAACACAAAAAAAGTATAATTCAATGCTTCTTATGGTAGTGAATTTGAAAATTTCTGACTGCTTGGATGTGTTGACATGTAATCTGGTAATATTTCATCAGTGTTTCTTCCATATCTGTTACCCAGCATGTTCCTCCAAACAATGACAAATACCTGTCACATCCCAAAACATAGTAATATTCAAATTCTGATGCATTAACTGCAGAAATAAGCATGTCTCCAATACTGAAAGCAAAGAACTGTGTGTGTGTGCCACTGCATTTATCAAGAGCAATGTAAGGACAACCCTTCCATGAAATCATTTCAGAATTCATGTTTCCTTTTAAAATCTATTATGGTACAACCATACAAAACAATAACACTTCATTTTGTATCATCAACTACACAAGAGCAAGCAGCACTATACTTGATTATGTCAAAGAACTGTGAATGTAATACTGTTATCCCCAAACAGCTTGTGACATCCAGGTCTAGTACATTCCAGTTTGCAAAAAATTTCAAAGGCCCTGAGAGATGCAAAAAAATTTGCGTTACATAGAATTAATAATGCTGATCCAAATTAAGGAAGCTGACACAAAAACAAGAACAATACATACACTGCAGTTAAGCATCATTACTATGATTACCTTAAAGTTAACTTAACCATCTGCATATAAAAAACCTCTGGATTTATAACTACATCTAAAACTATACATACATATAAACACTACAATATAATGTAATACAAATACTGAACTATATCACTGTTCCCAATTACAAGCACAATACAAATTCATTCTCCAAAAGTTCAATGCCATGTCACTAAATCTCCAGAATCAGCATATCACAAAGTATCTTTCATTTGGCATTTTTCACTAAACCATAGTGCTATTTCAAGCAGTTGTGGTAACACATAAACACAATTCACTGTATTGAAGTTAAAAAAGGTGCAATTTGATCCAGAGTAGAGTAGTGACATCATTATTTCATGCAGTGATTATATAATACACTTTCACTTTTTGCACATGTATGATTGAAATGATTCTGCCAGTTCTTTATCATTTACACACTTCATGTAATGGAGCCATTCTAACTATAACCACCTGGATTTTCCACTCCTTTCAATGGTTCCTGCCCTCTTGTGAACCCAAAAGCAGAAAACAATGAGACTGCAAATGTTGTACTCCCTCATTTAGTACACAGACTTTACCAAAGTATGATTTTTTTATGGTGCACTAATAAACGTAATCTGATTTATGCCCATAACAAAAGTATGGCCCTTCCTGCACCAGTTTTCACAAACTCACCAATGCTCAACAGCATTACATAACTTTTATAAAATTTCACCCAATCAGACAATACACATTGAAAGTATGATCAGAAATTAATTCACGGCCCTACATAAAGTACGACTTTGGCTGTGCTGATTTTCAAAAAACTTACAATTCCTGTATAAATTTTTTTGAACATCCCCCTGTACTGAATTATATCCAAATCAGAAGAAATGTGTAAAACAAGGGCAAAATTTCACTCATCCATTTCAGTAAAGTAAGATTTTCACTGCACCAATTTAACAAAGTTGAGGCAGGATTACTCAACAGCATTATGTGGAGATGGTCTAAACTGCATTTCACCCAAGTCGATTAAGAAGTATGGAAAGTACAGGCAGAAGTTTATTTATGGCCTTCACAAAACTATGACTGTCACTGAGTTGATTTTCATGAAATTCACACTTGCTTGACATCTCTTTGCAAGCAACTCCTATACTGTATTTCATGAAAACACGACTGACAGTAGTCATTAATATCATGTCAAATATGGACAGACAGATGGACAAACCGACAGAAATACATAGTTTCAACCCAAACCACCCTTGTTTGCTTTGTAAAGAATGCCTACAGTCTTAACTATATGAAAACTGCTGTCACTTATTACACAAAAATTGCTAATATAATTGAAACCATACATACCTAGAAAACAAGGCACAGCAGTCACAAACACAGTCAGTCAAAATTAAGTCATAAGGCATATGAAACATACATAAATTCTGTACCTTACAGAGTATACAAATATCCTGAACATGGTCATTTTAGCACTTATTCTGAGGTGCCCTACACCTCAGTTCTTAATTAGGCCACAGTGAATTCCAAAATAAAATGGTTACACAAGAAGAGCAATACGTCACTTTTGCCAAATACTGCTTTGTCATTATAAGCAGAGATCAGTATTTGGAAGTCTGAACAATGAAACATGAGTACATGCTATCAGAAAATACAACGCCTTTGTTTCTGAAAATGAGTCCAATTTAAACAGAAATTAAGAGAACCACTATTCAAACTCTTTAACATAAGGAAGAATCCCACATTCAGACATGACCTTAATTTACCTACCTTTCTTAAGACGGACATCCTGGCAGTCTGGTGACAGAACAGCTTGATATATGGATGTATCTTCTTCATCCTCCTCTTCACTACGACCTTTAGTGTATGTAAAAAAACAAAACAATCTCAGTCCATGATAAAGAAATCTCTGGGCCAGGGAGTAGGACACACAAGTTATGGCACGATGGTATTTCTCTTACTTACATCTCTTTGTATATCTTACAATAGGATTTCCATCTTTTTAGCGATAAGAAACTATTTCACTTTCAATGGTCTTTAAACTGCAGTAGAATGCATAACATAACATGCAGAATCTCAACATTGTTTAGAAATCCTTCTTGATTTTTATCTTTTTTTTTTAATTTCCTAACTTGACTTGGTAACTTACTGCATACATTAATTCCTATACTAAATATGTGATCTATACAAATAACTGAATATGATTTATGATTGGTGATTAATGTTTTGTTGGGCAGTAATATGGACACTGGTAGTAGTTAAAATACAACCAAAAGATGGCAGCAACAAATGACAGTGATGTACACTTATGCTTCATTTGGTCGTTCCAGCCAGTCTTGGCCAAAACAAGTTTCATAGCAAGCATATTCCATGAAATATGATTTCTGAGTATCCTTCAAGAACAATACGGCATGACTGTGGAGAAGTGAAAGGACTGTCAGCATAAATTGTAACCAAAGATGAGAACAATCAAAATTTTCCAAGGCATTTTCAAGAATTTCACTAGAATGAAATATACACTAACGATTACAGTTTTGAAAATGAAAGATATTCCAGAGTTGTTACCAGAGAAATATAATACCCTAAGGTATATGACACCTGATATGGTACAAAATTAATAATACCAACCAGTAGTTCCCGAATCTCTCTCCAGAGGCATGGCCATACCATGTGCCTCTAAACATTCTTTCAGCTGCTTTGGACTACTTGGGAAATCCACTGCAACAAAGCACAGGACTTAAAATTAAACACCATTCTACATGAACTGATGCCATTGCAATATCCCTCTTGAAAAGCTGACCGGTACTCAAATAATCATGAAATTCACTACCTTTCATAGAACCATGTTCTGAAGCAGCAAACTCATGAACAGAATGAACCCATCCCACACCACCAACCCCACTCATTTAAAATTCATTTCAATATTATTCTCCCATCTGTGTTTAGATATTCAAAGTGGCCCCTTCCCTTCTAGTTTTATGAGCAAAACTTTGCATGTATTCTCATTTCCTCCCATGAATGCAACACCTTCAACTCAGCTCATATTACTTAATTTCTGAATCCAATGTACTGCCTCATGGTTAAAGTTGTTCCAAAAAAAATCCATCCAAGCCTGACATTGTGAAATGTTTCAAACCATGCTGCTCCTTTTCACATTGAGGAACTGTTACCAGGCCTTTCCATTCACAGCCTGAGAACTGCTGGACTGATGAAGGATTAACATTTCCTGAACAGTCAATTACAGCAGATATCTAATGACATATCAGGTGATCACTTTGGATGAAGCTAAGTGCTGAATAATGTTTGCACATCCACAATAAATCTGATAACTGAATTCAGCATACACATACTTCACAGGATTTAGATTACATTCAACAGAAACTTCAATACACATGTATTACAGCTTTCATGAGTGTATTTTGTGTTACATTTTTGTAAGTGCCTATCTTGGCATAGAAACTCATACACACAGCTCAGGATTAGTCACTACATGCAATGCTCATGTGTTACATTAAAGAACTTCCACCTGTCTCTAGCATGAATTAACCACTATCACCAGGATTATCTTTCATTGTACATTTGTTATTAAAAAAAAAGGCAGGACATAATATGCAGCTGGGAATGCTACAGGAAGAGCAGGGAATCTTTCTGCACAGCGTTCACATTATACCAAAATCACAGTCTGGACTGCATCATATCCGAATGAGAGAAACACTTTAGCAGTTTTATTTACTGTTATTTATCTCTTATTTAATGCCACTTAAATGTCTCAGGTTGTGTAGCATCAGATTATAGAATTGGTGGGCAACAAATTGGAAAAAATGTAGAAGTGGATCTAATTTGAGGTACTGCCAGTGAATTTTCCTGGAGGAAATTAAAGCCACAAGAAAACACTCAGCCAATATACCCCAGCTTCAGGAAATATGAGATTCCTGAATACTCAGCTATGACAGTGCGTTTCGGTATACTGCAATCCATAACACAGTAGGCATGACCTTAAGTACCAGGGGTTTTCACACAATGACAAGGTACAGAAAGCCTGACTGGAATGGAGTATCTGTTATACCGTACAAAAGAATAATGTCCACAACATGCCATCCTAAACCACCTCATCCATATCCTAAATTGATCATATTCACACAAGGCCCAATCCAAACCATTCAAAACCAGTCAACCTCCAAACATGTCACTAACTTAACTGTTATTCACAAATGCTAGACTTCTGTAGTCAGCAGAGTAACTCCATGGCCAAAACAAGGAAAGGACACAGAATGTAAAACTATGACAATATATCCAATTTACACTTTGCTACACTTTTAAAAAATACAGCAACAACAAGGGTACAAAGGCTAACTTATTTGCCATGGGCATTGCACTACTATTACTATACAACAGACATTAACATACCATATTCTTCTTGGTAAGTATCAAGTGTAGGTAACTCCAAGTCAAATCCTTCGAGGCTCAAAGCTGAATCCAATCTATCTCTAGTTGTGTTGGCTGTAGTAGTAGTAGTGGTAGTAGTATTAGTTGTACTCGGTGATACTGCTGCTGAAGCATTATCTAAAGATACCAGTCCATCTGGTGATGAATCCTTTGGTGCAGGGTTGTCTACAGTCTCACTTGCACTCTGTTAACAGTGTACAACTTTACAAGAAAAAAAAAACAATACAATGGTACTCTAAATCAACGGTAAGCATTACTTGTCACTCATTAGTTTTTTTGTCCAGATGAGTAATAAAGTCATATATACAAATATGTGTAAAGCTGCATTTTACCTGATCACTAACAGGAGAGACTTGGTCAGAAACTTCGCTAATATCCATTTTGTCAGATTCAGAGGGCGTCTCATACTGTACCTCCCCGTTTTCGCTACTAAAACAATAAATGCTTATTTAAAATACGAAGACAGCCTCAAACGGTATGTTTCATTTTGACACCTATGAAACGAAACTGTCAAACACAACCTTGACCGGACCGAACACCTTCCTTCAACTCATATTTTACCACGAACGATAACGAATAAGTCACATTTCAACCAATACGCACCTCATTGACTGTCCTAGCCAGGCTTTTTAAAGTGAAAAACTTCAGCACACACCGCCGAGCAAGCCCCAACCATTCGTTCAATGACTATTTTAGTCAACCAAGCGCTGAATGCCTGCAGGCACAGTTCATGTGGTGCTTGCGGGATTCCGTTGGTGGCACAGATGCAACTCTCCGATCCGCGCGCGATGCGAGATAGTGGCGACAGTCCTAATGATTGTGGTGGATAGGGATGGTCTTGTAGAGTCAAACACCCTAGATGATCTTTGCATAGATCATTCTATAATCATGCTCGTTCCGCGAAGAAAACCAATGAATTTACGAAAAAGCAGTGCGGTGTAATATTTCCATGTTACGAATAACGTAGTCATTTGTGGTTCCGGTGTAGTACAGTACGTTCTAAAAGACTGTAAACAGCGAAAGAAACTCACACAAGCGACTAACTCATACAAATAATGAAATGAGAGGAATATGTAGCAGACTGCTCTAACCAGAACACCTGGATACCACAAGACGTATTTTCTCGGCTTCCATTCCAAATTCAGTTGAACTGAAATTTACTTGTCTTGCAACAGGGACTTTTGCGGCATTGCTTAATGGCACTCATGTAGTTTAATTCGTAAAATGGTTTGCGTATTGGTTTTTCGTAAAAAAAAGGCTATTGTTCAAGTCCACCCAATTTTTATACTATGTCGTAATGAACATCCTAGGTGATGTGTGATTAACATTTATCCATACATACATACACAATATTTGGTGATAGGTATGGCAATACTCCCTCCATAATACTCCATAAAATTTATGTTTGTTGCACTAAAGGTTAATGATATAAACATAATTAACTCCCAGTGTGTGGTGACACAGAAAATCAAACTTTTAAAAGTTTGCTTCAAAAGCGATGGTACATGAAATGAAAAACAAAAAATTTAAAATAAAATAAGTTTCAGTTGCCTTAAACTGGTTCATTATCACCTGTACCTTAATTGCTATAAAACTATACTTCATTGCCTTACATATGTCATACATTACATTAATCCAAACTCTGGAAGTTGTGGCACTTGTAATATCCAATGTGCATAGTGATTCCATGACTGGTTGAGCCCATCAAGCTAATACAATGACCTCCACAGATCAAAAGATGTATCTTCTGACCCTTTGTCCCCACTTCTATCAACTTCTTCACCCATGAAGATGCCTGATCTACAGCATCCTGGTCCTTCAGCATCCATGGTGGAAACTGAAGAGACTCCAGAAAGCACATAAAAGGACCCTGATGCCCCTGAGCCAGCAGCTGAAGGAGATATCCAAATCAATCTGCCTCTAATTAGTTGTTCAGCCCACATATAGGAGCAGTAACAGAAAATTGCCTATTAAGAACTTAGGTCAGTGTAGGTACCATCTGATAACCTGAAATATCTAGTAATCTGGTGTCTGTCCAGTCCTGTGGGTGCCAATTTAAAGGAATTCCACTGCACTTAATATGTTCCATATCTGTGCATTAAGGACTATTTAAACTGATGTAATGGTTTCATTACATAATTTTTAAAGAATTATACTATATTGCAGATACTGGTTACTTTAATTTCTGAAGGAGAAACTTAGTGAGTGCAGTCAGTGAAGACTGACATTTTCAAGAAGAATGGGGAACACATAATGCCAAGATGCAAACCATGCCCGTGAAAACTGTGTGCATTCTGGTACGGACTGTAACAGTCTCATCCTGTTGTGTTAGCTCCAAGCAATGATTTTTACACAGCTGCCAGGACACTTCCAATAATCATAGCCACAATAACCTACACTAATATCAGGTGTCTGGTTACCAGACTGTGTTAATTGGGAATTCAATTCTTATTCCAACAGAAACCACAAACCACTATTACATATATACTTTTAATAAGGTGATAATTTGAACAGGAAGAATTGTATTCTGCCTATTGGAACATCTGTGCATAGTGTGCAGGTAAGTTCTTGATGGCCAAGTATGACTACTGCTCACTGTGGCACCTCCCTGTATTTTGGAGCAACAGGAAGTAAACACATGTTGAGATTACAAGAAGACTTGGTAAAAGTGTTCATGAAATATATTTACTACCTCATTTCATTCAATTTCATTAATCACAGTCTTTACTACAGCACTGTTTTCTAGTGTTTGTTACAATCTGCAGTGACATACTAAGCTGCCACTTCACATTTCACAAAAATAGTACAGTGAAACTTGTCTTAAATGGAACCTTGGCATAACAGAATCCTGTCTTTGGCAGAAAACTTTCAGTTCCAGGGTTCTAAACTTTTAGAGTACCTGTATTAAACAGAACCTTCCTGCAATTACAGAAAAATATATATTTCAGTCCCTCACAATTCCGCTGTAGGCAGGTTTCACTGTATCATCCAAAATTCATGTACTAACACTTTTGTAGGTTGACTCTTTTCATCATCATTTCAGCACAGTTTTGCTAAGGAGTGGAAATGGACAGACATCTTCCAACTGAAATGCGCACACTGTTACAATGAAGAAAAGAAATGCATTCAAACATAATGTCTTGTTTTTCAATGTACATTATTCACATATCAAAAAACACATTTCTTCATATTTATGGCAACATAATAAATTATCAGCTTCAATCATTTGTTCAAATAATAGGTATGCAAATCAAGATGGCCATACTATTGAATGTTACAAAAATTTTATGCTGAAAAAGACTGGGAAATATGGGGAAGTAGATTTATGTCTCCAAGCTTTGGAAGGTATGGTCTTGGTACGTGTGTGCTAAACACAACTGTTGTTATCCTTGCAGTCTGAGCCAAGATGTGGGCACTTGGTCATCGTTTATTATAGTATAGTGCAAGTGGCCATAGTACACTGTTCAAATGCATTCAGCTGAACAATAAAGGTGCCTTTGCAATACTTTGTGAATACTGTGTGATGGAAAATCTTTGCTGAAAGTTTTGTTGGATATATCATTTCATTAACAGTGCCATATGAAAAGAACAAAATACAGAACAGTGGAAGATTTTTTAATGATACCTTCAACACTTTACAAAAATAAAATACAAAAACTTGCATTTCTCTCATACACTGTCAAGGCAACAAATACCAGTGTTCCAGAAATCCGCTTCATGAAGTTCTTTCACATGACCTCACTGTTCACGTCTGCTGCATAGTGAGTGTATGCAAAATCACAGCTCTTGTAGGATTTTAATAAACAATATGGACTGTTATTTTTAATTAATTCTCATAAAATTCTTCTGAGAATTAAGAGAACTGAAAAACTACATGGTTACGTAATGCCTTTGTCCGAGGCGAAAATTTCTCAATGATGGTACTAAAAGAGATATTCAGCAAACCACTTACAAGTTACAGAATGTAACCTCCTAAGAGTCCAGGTCTGAAGCAATGGCACTATTATTTGCGGGAGACACTAAAATCAGTTCATGAAAAATTTACTTTCTATGCAGGAGCTGAAAGAATATGTTAGAGGAGAATTTACTAATGTTGTACGACATGAGTTCCATTTGCATCCAGTGTGATGCCAACTTAGAAACTGGAGGTTGGCACTTTCAGATACCCTTATATACAATAAGCCGTGGATTGCACGGGAAACACAGTGGATGCAGGCTTCACATGTGACAATACTTAAAAATACCTTCAATGTGCAAGAAAAACACCAACGAAAAAGAAAATTATTCCCTGTATAGTGACATCTTATATTCCATGTGTGTTGTGTGCGTGTGTGTGTGTGCGCGGTATTGTATCCATTTTTGAAGTTAGAAAAATGATTACAAGTAGCATATGAAAGAAAAATACTTTTCACAGCACTGGGAAGAACTTTATTAATATATACCAATTTTGAAATCTTCACATGGCACAGACTGAAGGATAAGTTTAATTTCATCCAAATCAGATAAAAACAGCATACAGATTTCATATACATATTATTTAAAACAAATTAGTTACTAACACAGTCGCTAATCCTGGATAGGTAAGTGATAAGGATAAAAAATAATTCGTGATGGATGCTGATGTTTGGAACTTTATCTAGCACCTGTAACTAAAAAAGATATTAATTGAAGCACAGATATAATTGGTTGAAAATATCTCAGTCACTGCCATCAAAACCAGTTCATGTAATATCAGTGCTTCATATCTGTAAAATCACTGATTAATATTATTAGGGGCTATCAGGAATGAAAATTACAGTAAAAGAAATTTGATTCTTCCACAAACTGCATGCTGTTTGTATATGTTACCTATATAACAGAAATGTGATTAGAGAATGTGGCATTCAGTAAGGCAGAACATCTTATTTTCCTATGCGTGATTTTAGGCTTCCGCCACAAAGTAGGAAAGAACTGTGCTCTTCTGGGTTATTTATTACACACCCAGTAGCGGTAATTTCTTACCCATGTTTCAGGACATTCAAGGGTCGAGAATCCAAAATGAAAGTTGTTCACCCTAACACAGAGTTTACACAGAGAACATGTCACCGCCCACACCCTTCTCTATAAAAACCCTGTGCTAGGATGAATGGCTTTCTTTTTGGATTCTTGACCCTTGACGATGGGACTGATAGGTTGTACCGAAACATTGGTAAGAAATTATCACTACTCACTGTGAGAAGAGTGCAGTTCTCATCTTACTCTCCTATTTCATTTTGTAATACATTTTTTATAAAAAATTTGAAATTATTTGATAATTTGAAGAAATACTGAACATCAGAACTGTAGTGTTATTTTATGTATCAGCTCCAAGGTGAAGGTCTGAAATTGTGGCACAGAACTCAGACAAACTTGATAAAACTGAACATCAGTATTGACATTAAATGCATGAACTCTCTCTCTATAAGGCACAATCCCTATTCCTGATGATACAAAACAATACACAGCACTTACATGCAAATATCCATTGTATTCACTAACAAATTATAAAAACAATGGATGAATTACTGTTCATATAAATATGGTACTCCAAAGATGATGCATGTAACGCCCGTAACACAGGCATCTGCTGATCTTTCTTTATACCCATTTGATGGCAAATTCAAGGACATCCAATAATTACTTTTGATTAAAAGACTTCATCATCATATTTCATGACTCAGGGTTTGTTAACTAAGAGTTGTGAACATTTTATTAGTTATTTCACATGCAAAAACAAAGTAGAGTGAAAAAAGTAAAACGGATATCATGAAGTATTTTTAGTAATTAGGACATTAAATTACAATATTTGAGTAACTCCAAGTTTCCAAACAACATAAACTGAGGAATTTTGAGATGTGAGGTTCTCACATTAATGAATATTAGGATTATGATCTACTAAGATGTGACATCGTGCCATCTGGTATGTAGGTACCAACATTTCAGAGGAACATTTCCACTAAACTACACAGCATCACATCCCATAAACCTGTACACCCAAATGAAAAGCTGATGATAGAAGCCTTTTATAATTCAAGGTACATAACATTAAACAGATGCACTGCCCATATATTTTTCATTTCTAGGGCAGTACCAGCAGATCGAATATCCTGCAAAACTAACTATGTGTCTCGATGCAGTTTTGAAACATTTGTAGGTAATTCGTACTGTTCAGAATTGTTATTTTAATGGAACACATTTAAATGCTTAATTTTGACTAATACAACATGTAATTTGGCATAATCTCTTGCAATGGGATATACAAAACTGTAATGTGTAAATAACATTTCCACCATTATTCATTTAACAAAGTATATCAATCAAATAAGTGTGGATAAAAAATCTGAACTTTATGCTTAAACCACGAGGTAAAGTTAGACACTTTCTTTAATCCTAAGCTTCCTAAATGGACAAGTTTACATTTTCATAACCCCCCCCCAAAAAAAAGAAATGTTTGAAAACTATAAAAAAAAAATGGGTGAAATAAAATCAGTGGCGATTTAAGAATAAGAAAGTAACGAATCTTAATAAAACTAACTGTGATGATACAAAATGGACTGGTGTGATTCCGATCAAATAACAGGCTATGCATGAAAATTACTGCCTAGTCACAGCATGCATGGAAAGTGCTTCTTAATAAAATATTCCACCCATATTCAGGTAATGAACATTTGAAACTACACTATTTATAAGTTTAAATTTATCTGACAACTGTGCACACAACATTTAAGGCTATTTATGTGAAAGTTTTTAACACAAAAGCACTGGGTATGACAGTAGGTATGACAGGAGGCCCAAAAGAAAGGAGATCTTTTTGATATCCTATGTACTGAACAGGCAAACTGAACCCACTTCTGATATGGTGTCATTTAAACACTAAAAATTATGCTGAAAAGGGCTAAGTTGTACTTCTTCATGCCATTAAGACATATGCAAGAGTGTATGTGTAACCCCAACCATTCTTAACCTCAGCACCAGATGAAGGTCATCTGATACGATAAAGTCCACATAAATGGCCTTAAACATTACAATATTTCCACATATGTACTGACAGACCTGTAGTGAAACACCACAGCAGTACAAATTTGTAATGGAGAAAGAATCTCGTTTACAGTTCAATGATGTTAGAAACAAATATTCTGTCAGTAAGAGTAGCATCCATTTAATAAGGACATAAAAAATGCCCATACCTGAAACAGCACACCATTCGATTAATAAGTACAAAATATCTTTAGTTTGAAGTATAAGAACTTCAAGTAACAGTTTAGTAAATTAGGTTTATACCCATCTCGTTACTTTCAAAGCACTTGCTACTGTGGGAGAGCAAAAGCAATTTTTACCTTCTTTGGTGTCTTTACAAAGGTTCCAGAGCACATACATCTAAAAATACTGATAATATTGAGGTCTGAAAAAAATATGCATATACTATTAATCATTTCTCACTTCACTGAAAAGGCAACCTAATTTAAGAGTAAGTATGCTTTTAACAGTATACCAATCTTCAGTCAGTTTTCAGTGACCTGTGAAGCAGACTAGAATGGCTATAAATTGCAGACATCTGCAATTTAGACAAATTGCTTAACAAGATTACAAGCTATTTATTTTCGGGGAAATATGTGTAACAAATGTCTATGAAACAAGTACCTCAAGGCTGTTACACAAATGAAGAAAGAGAGTGACCAGATTTAGGATGGCTTGTATATAGGCACATAACACATGCAAATATCATGTTCAACTCTTTCATTTTCATTTCCCACATTATCACAAAGTGATATTGTTGAGATAAATGCAATTAAACCAACAAAGTAAGCATAATATACTGTTACTTGATAAACATTTTGACACGTGACAGAGCTTGACCATGTGACTTGACAGCATCCCACATATGAAACATCTATAATTTATCTCAACTTCATGAAGAGACAAACTGTGCAAAATATGTTGGAAACAAACACTTCAAGTAAAGCTCCAGCATCTACCTGAACCAAATTCAGTCACCCCAATGATGGAGGCAGCAAGTTCCTCCACCACATCCAACAAACCCTGTACAAAGCAGACGACCATCATTTGAGCAACATGCACCATGAAAACCAAGAAACACATATGAAAGGGTTAACAACAACACCAAATGCAAACTGAATACTTCCACGTGTACTATGGTCATCACTGATACCTTTACTTATAATGACATACATCATATGAGTGAGCACAAATGAGCTTTATCATCATGTTATTGTTAAGCTGTCAGAAAAGTTACAATATCCAAACATTCAAACATTAACCAGTAACTGTCAAAGCTTCATATCAATGTAATTTGATCTCTGAATGTTCACATGTACCTTGCTTGATCATTGCACGGTATATGATCCTAATGCTACAGACCATTTGTGCTCACCTTGCATTACTGGGTGGTCACAGAGGTATTTATTCAATTACCCTGTTAAAGCATAACATGTACTACCTGGTTTAACATTTAAAAATTATGCAATTTACCTAAGTGTATTTACGGGTGCTGATTCTCAGAGTAAACAGCGCTTATTTCCCTAAATAGCATTAATCAGTTGGTCTTCGTACCAGAGAGTTTTCTGTGAGGTAGGAAATGAACTTTTAAATATATAGATGAATTTGTGGCTTCAGAGCTATGCCATGGCTCAGGTGTTTAGTCGCTGACTTGTCACCATGGATGCTCAGGTTTGATACTATACATGGTATTTGTGGTGGACAAACCGGCGCTTGGTCAAGTCTTTCTCCAAGTACTTTGCTTTTCTCCTATCAGTACAATTCCATTAACCTTTTGACGCCTAATGTCAACTATAGTTGATGTACCGCACCGCTAACCTCTAAAGTTGCATTTTATATATTTATTCAACAAGTATAGGTACTGAATATTTTAAACATGGTATATACTCTCCGTTTTTTTCTCTTCAAAATGCAGTTTGTTTCAT
>Ga0136643_10000280_pt1 | contig 55106 bp, 39 predicted proteins | sample TergutLab28metaG_FD_96883 | JGI IMG/M metagenome (GOLD analysis project Ga0136643, IMG submission 96883) | Labiotermes labralis P1 segment gut microbial communities from Petit-Saut dam, French Guiana - Lab288 P1 (version 3) (version 3) | ecosystem: Host-associated > Arthropoda: Insects >... | reverse complement strand
TACTAGCCACGCCTACCAAATCTGCCAACTAACCAATGGCAGGGCAGGTCGAACCGCGAGAAGTCTGTGTAAAATGACCACGTTTCCAGCCTGAGACCATTCAACGCCTGCATCAAGAAGAAGGCACATCAAGAAGGACTAGCCAGCCGCAACCTCAAGAAGTACTAGCCAGCTGCAACATCAAGAAGGACTAGGCAGCTCACCAACATCAAGAAGGGCCGGTCTGCCATGCTGCCCACTAACATCAGTCCACCGACCAGACTGGTGACTGCCACGTACCCAGCGCACGATCTGTTACGCATCTCGCTGTCCACTGCCACAGCCAACCGGACAGTGCTGCCAGCTGCCTGGGTTCCACACCGTGCAACCACACTGCGCACTTTCAACCGCGCTGTCACGCAGTGCAGAGCCCCGGAGCGAGGCTAGACTGAGTATACTCATGACTATAAGCAACAACCGTACCGTACAAGCTCAAGACAAAAATAAATAACATTATATGTGTTTTACTGAGATTGTCATTGTAACAATCCTACAGTATCCCACACACCTTTGTGTAAAAAACAGTAATATGTGAACTGCGCGGAATCAGTAACACTACCAAAATAAAGCAGATGATTGATAATGAAGGAATATGCCTATTAAATAGAAATTCAGGAAAAAGTACTATGTGTTTGCAGTGATTACATTTATTCTGAGGAATTCATGCTCAGAAAGGTACACTTATATGGACAAACTGAAACTTAAAAATATGAATTTACATAATCATTAAGTCTGAACTAACAATTACCTCCTTGCCTGCCAACATGTTTAAAACGGCAACCTGATCTAGAACAGTTGGAGCCATACCGACATGGTTTGCCAGTTGAACCACCAATAGCTTGGACACCAGATTGGTCTAGTACTTTCTGAACAATCTGGTCCATTTGCATTTGCCAGAAATGTTTATTCTGTAAAAGAAGAGGTCAATCACAGTTTCAATAATATGTAATTGATGCAGGTGGAATACACTGCACAGTTATCACATAAAACAGGTTAGCAAATTACATGCTGTGATTTGTGCAGATGTACTTACCTAAGTTTCAAAAGACACATTTGTATTCATAAATTCTGCTTCTACATTAATATCTGACATTTAAATATTATGTTAAATTGTACTGTTCCATTCTAGGCTGGCTGAAAATGGCAGCATAGTACTTTAAATTATGCCACCAGTTCCTTACACGCCCTTCCACTGCATACCCTTCACTACCGACAATATAACGAAACTGCAAGGAGTCTGTATTCTTTCCACAGATTCATAAAACAAAACTTTAATACAAAGCCAATATTTTGAAATGACAGTAAACAGTGTTTACATGTGTGTTTCCCCCCATTTCCAGCCATTAGTGGGAGCAAGATATAACTTTTTTTTTTAAACAACTGTATCTGAGAAAAAGATGTATGACTGTGACAAGAATGTGGAACATATTGGGTTTTTAATTTCAAAATCACAAGACAATAAAATATTCAGTAATTACTGCCTGTTTACAGGTAACATTTTGACAGCTGTTATGAATTTATCAGTGATCAACTACATGCCAGGAACAATGGCAGCTCATAAATAACTTATATAAACAACAGCCTATCACAGACTACAGCAAATGTCGTAATTAACTTTGTACATAGTGCAGTATTGATTTTATGCACACTGTGCACAATTCCATCACCACTATCACCACCACCATCACACCCACTGCCACCCACCACCACCACCAACTAATGTTATAACGATCATGTGCTCCTAGAGTCGTGTCTTATTGGCAATTCTAAAATTGTATACAAGAACCTGGATCATGACCAGGTGAGTGGAAAACAAGACAGACAAAATGTATATATAACAGAACTTGAGGCACATTTATCTAACCACTGTTGCCGTGGAAAAGCAATAAGTATTACATTCTGATTGTGTGTTTGTAGCCTTAGTTATCAAACATGCAAACAGCATATGTTGTGTTATATTGTCAACTGTGAGCTCTGGCTCTACAGCAGTTTTCCACATTATCTCACACCCAGCATACGATTTTTGAAAAAAGTTATTGAACATAAAACGTGTGTTTTGAGTTTCACTACATTCTTTGTCATTCTAAGAAGAATTCAGCAAGATATTGTCATAAATGTGCATAGATTTTCACACAAAGTACCTGTTATTCCTGTCTGATTTTAACGAAACTTGAATTTTCTCAACAGATTTTCAAAAAGTGTTCAAATATAAAATGTCACAAAAATCTGTTCAGTAGAAGCTGAGCTGTTCCATGCAGATGGACAGACATACATGACGAAGCTAATAGTTGCTTTATGCACGTTTGCAAACACACCTAAAAATGGCAAGTTGAAGCAAGATTAATACAGTGTCCTGTTGAAAAATTCATGCTCTGAGGATGTGATCCTTCAGATTTTTGAGAATTTCTTTGTCTATTACCTCAAGAATTTGGCCCTTTATATGTGAGGAAATGGACTGAAACTTATTGGAAAAATGTGGTCCATGGATGTGATCCTTGGAAGTCTGGAGAATTTTTACGTATTCTTTCTTTAAAAATTTCACCTCACGTATGCAAGGAAACTGGTTTGAGACTCAGAGAATAGGGATCTCTTGTACTACGCTGGCACATGCCTGACGGCACTGATGAAAATCAGAATACTCAGTGTCCCCGACCTGGTTCAGATTCCCAGATACAAGTCTGAAGTTTTAATGCTTACATTAGTTTGCTCAGTCAACACACCAGTGACAGGATGCATAGACTGCATATGTACTTGCCATTATGCTGAAAGAGCTGACAGTACACACAGCTTGAATATGTACTTGTAATGGCACTGCATATAGATGGCAGTGCAAAGATATAATAATGCAAGACAGTGGCTATAAAAATATTAGGTTATATATTTAAAAATAAATATTCCAACCTGTTGATTGTCAAGACCACAGTTCATGGCAAGAATGTTTGGCAGAACTTTTAACTGGCGAGACTGCACAGTTGGCTGATATTTCTCACAGCAGTCGCACCACGCTGGAGTTACCTGCTCTGGGCACAAACTTTGTAGTAGCACATCACTGAAACTGAACTCTGCTTTTCCTAGAACATAAGTAAGATATGTTACTAAATAACAGCACACATCAAAATTATAATGAATCTTAAATTTAATTATGCATGTTTACAAAATAATATGAATGCCACCACTGCATAATGTTTATTGTCTGTATAAGATGCCTTCCATAATAACTGAACATGGTACATGCTACACATGAAAATAACCAACCAGATGCACACTTTTTCTCATTAATTTATTCCAATTAAACTATCGTCTACATGTTTCGAACAAATCATTGTTCACCATCGGGAGGTTATTTCTGTGCACACAGCATACAGTATTTTATCATAATGAAATTATATTAAAACTATGCAAATTGTTTATATATACAATGTCATTAGGAGTGTAAATTTTTTTCCATCTTAATGTAGAATTTTACATTTTTAACGACACTATATAAATAGACATTCACATAATTTTAATACAATTTCAGCATGATAAAATACTGTACACTTCGTGTACAGAAATGACTTCCTGATGATGAACAATTATTTGTTTGAAGAATGTAGAGAATAGTTTAACTGGAATAAATTAATGAAAAAAAGGGTGCATCTTGTTAGTTATTTTCACATGTATGTATCGCAATACATGGTTCAGAGAATGTAAAAAAATGGTACATGCTATTGAATGTTGTCAGTTGTGCTCCAAGCAAAATGCACTTGACATAATGAAACTGACAATATCTCACTGCACAGCAAGCATGCTACAAACAACTTTTTCCATTTCCAATGTGGCACCAACATCCAATTCACAACTAAATATAACTGTTGAACTACACAGGACTCCTATGTTATTGTCCAATAAATCTGAACTCATACCTGCAGTAATATCTGGATATATAAGATTACACAGCAAAACTATAGACTCTTTGCTAACTTCACGGCCACATTTTAGACATCTGTGAACGTGAATTTGTTTCATCCCAAAGAGACGAGTAATTTCAGTTTCCTCATCTTGCTCTTCCCTTGCAGAACTGGTTTTTCCTTTCTCTTGCCTCTCACCTTTTCACATGCAACACAAAGAAATGAACTTAATACTTTCACAGACCACAGTCACAACCATTCATAAATTATTTTGAAACGAGCGGTATGTTAAAACACCTTGCACTTTTAGTCCTCAAGATGTTGGATAATTCTATTTAAATGATAAGTAAAAAATGTTAAGCTGGTGAGCAAATTATCACAGGCCACTATTTCTTTATTTGTTGAGATTATTAATATATTACATTCAGGATGCTGCTGCTGCTGCTACTACTACTACATTTGTTTGCACACAAGTCTTGCACCAGTTAATTTCATTGCATGTTACACTAAAGTAATTACAAGTTTTGCCCAAATTATCCTTCTAGACTGACAAATCAGCAGACAGTGTGGCATGTTCCAAGCACTGTTGTAGATGTTTGAAATGCCTTGTTTCATGTTTATAAGTTTGAAATTCTTGCACAGCACCACATTATTATTGGTGCTACTGACATTCTGATAATATTTTGATCAAGATCATCATAATTTTTATTCATTTTGGGAACAACCTGTTACAGTAGACGTGTCTCATTTGTGGGTTTGCGCATCAGAGTTTCTTTTATTTGTGGAGAAATTATTCTGACAGCCCTTGTGCAATGCAGTGTAATTCCCTTGCTTATTCATGACTGTGCTTGCATAGTAATGTGCAAGAAGCTACATCTGCCTGCCTGCCTACCTACCTAGATATTGTTGAATATAAATGCACTTTGACTGCATTTTTCACAATTTTTAGAACTAACTGTTGCCCCTGTGTTGTAGTTATGTCTGGAAAAGGTGATGTACATGTTCATGGAGGGCATATGGGGGAGAAAGAAAAAATGGTGTTTTTGTTACATAAGGTGGAGGTGTGGAATAAGTGTGACAGGGGAATGAGCATTGCAGCATTTAGACACCATTACAGAGTAAACAAATCAATGGTTTCACACATATATTATCATTATTATTAACTGCAAATGGGTTTATACCTGGTGGCAGGGTGCTACAATGCAAGACAGGACAATACAATACAATACAGTATAGCACAATACAATACAATAACACATATCACACAGAATAACATACAATACTCAAGGCAACCCTCAACATGCAAAATCCTAAATTAGTTATACAAAACCAATGTGTAATAATACAGAAAGTACAAAACTTATAGTGTTACGATATATATAAAAAAATTCCATATATGTTTAAGTTTTATCTACATATATTCACAGGTTTTCAATTTAGTTACCTCATGTCAAGCAGCGGATGGTTGTTTGGATTGAACATGGTGGAACGATAGCTTGGCTACCATGAATGCCTGATTTAACACTCCTGAACTTTTGTGTGTGGGGATACATTAAAGACAAAGTTTTCTTTCACCTCTTCCTGCAAGTTTGGAAGAACTACAGACATGGATTACAGTAGTGGTTGTGGCCATAGATGTGGACATGATTTATAGGATTCGGGACAAAATCACTTATAGATGGGACATCTGCTGTGTGGCATGAGGACACCAAACTGAACACCTGTGAATATCAGTAGATAAAACTTAAATATATACTGCATTTTGTGATATATCGTAACACTCTAAGTTTTCTACTTTCTGTGTTATTACGCCTTAGTTTTTTAAAACTAATTTAGGAATGCCCTGTATTTAACAAAACGGGGAAAGCATTAAGTTCATGGCTCAAACAAGTACAAAAATTGCTTGCGTATATTGTCATGACCCTTTTCTCAATAAGGCGGAAAGAAGCTTGCATGTAAGGGTGAAAGATGAAGCACAACAGGAAACGGTTGTCGGTCAGTGACACTGTGGTGATTGAGACCAACGGGCAGAGTCTTGGGGTAAGAACGGCAGCTTCCATGCCAGTGAAAGGTGATTTGCAAATTTTAAGAGGCAGAAGAGCCTGCACAACATAAGAGAAGAGCAGAATCAGCCATGTGCTAATCATGTGGCTGGTAATAAGCAAACAGAGTATTTTGAAGAAGCCTATTTACCACAGCAAGTCTTTAACTCCAAGCAGACACACCTGTTTTGGAAGGAAATACCAACATGTATGTAGGACATCCAGAAAATACCTTTGACTATTTTTCAACATAATCCCCACTTCTGTCAAGGCGTTTCGCCTGGATATGAGTTTTTGTATTCGATGTCACAGAACTCTGCTGCCTGCACATGCAAACACGTAGTGATTTTGTTTTCCACCTCTTTGTGTTCATGAAATTTCTGGCTGGTCAGATGATTCTTTAAATGCAAAAACAAATGGAAATGGGAGCATGCCAGACATGAGAGTGCACCTTCACAGTGGTGATTTCCCTTCCTCTCCCACCCATTTTGTATCTTTAATTTCTGGATAACCCTCTTACATTCAGATCTGAGAGGGAAAAGACTGAACCAGGTTTTAAAATATCAAAGAATTACATCATCCTTCTATTCTCTTCTAATGTTTTAAAGAACTTTATAATACAACCTATGCTGATCTACTGTTTTTTACAGTCCTCAGACCCTAAAGAGGAAGAACAAGAGCCACTTGTCATTGTTTTGTAGGTCTTATTATGAAGAATTGGAAGATGAAGCAGATGCTAGACTGGTTCACTTTTTTTGTACGACTGAACGCTCCCTGAAGTCCAAGAATATAGTATTCAAGGTCCTCCTTGTCCAGGATCGTGGTCTCACCCACTCAAATACCCCAGCTGTGTGTCTGCCTAAGAACACCACTTCACTCCTGCAGCACCATCCATGGTATGTTGGATGTAAGTCAGAAAGAGACCTTTGTTAGTGTGACTTGGATGCTGTAGGAAGCCTTGGCCTAAAGTATTTAATGACTTCCAGGAACTTCCCAATCAGCAAAAAGAAATAACAAACATCCTCATGTTAGTCAGTTCCAGATGAAGGGTTTACAGATTTGGAGCAGACTGATACCCAGGAAGTTCTTAACTCTCAACCAATCATGCAGAGGTGCCTGAAATTTAAAGTAAAAGATGAAGGCTGTCACACCAACATAAAAGAAATTGTATAAGGGCAAGCTGAAAAGGGCAAAGCAACTGAAGAGAACTGCTTCCTTCACTGAGCTTTCAGTCTCCCCTACTGTCAGCGTTCCATGTTGTTTCATCACGCCAGCAATTTTCGGCCAGGAACACTGGCATCATACCAATAAACACCAACATAGATGTTTTCATGTTTATTAATAATTAAGTTACACATGACCATGGTTTTTGTGTTTCTGGTTTACATTACCCTATCTTTCCCATCAGGTCTTAATTTATGCAGCAGTATTAACATTTTCAAAATTTTTAACAAATGGGGGAATGGTCAGGACATCTTGTACTTGAATATAGATTCTGTGTGATACAGTCCCAAAGTTTTGCAACAATGCCATGTTTGCAATTGTTAATTCTATTGGTATTTTTTACTTAAAAGCAAAATTTCATACATAATTTTCAAGTATGATTATAATTTTCAACAAAATTGAATCCTTAACGTAAGCAAGTAGTCTGTTTCCTACCCAGGATCTAATAAGCTGCGTACGTGATACTGAGGCTAACAATGCATACATTTTTCAAAGACACATCCACACAAGAAAACTATAAATTCTAATAATCGTGAAATAATACAAATAATACTAATAGTGTTCAATTATTTATAAAATTACTGTTCTGCTACTTAGAACACTTGGATTTCCTGAGATGAAGACATGCAGAACTACCGATGAGCTGGGTTAGGCAAAAAAGGGGGGGAGGGGGCTGAAAGTAACTGAGGCAAGTTATCTGCAGAATAACAGCAGGGGGGAAAAAAAACTGTCTGTTGCCTGTCCATCACAAATTCCACAATTCCACATAGACTGCAATGAGATTACACCTAAATGCAGGCTTCCACAGCAAGAAATAAATAATGCACAATTTAAGATATAGCATACCAGAATCATGTTACTAATACAAGACAGACACAGATGAAGAAGCTACCAGTCACTTTTGCAATTTGGCAAACAAGCGTAAAAAAGGGTAACATTGTCCCTGCCATCACCATGAAGGTATAAAGGGGAAGGATCTCAAAACTAGATGGAGGAGAGGTCAGCTCTAGATCTGGGTCATTTTATGTCTGGGAAACTAGGCTGGTACCCATTTAATAGGAGGCTGGGTGGGCCCCAGAGCTGGTCTGGATGTTTCAATGAAGAGAAAAATCTCCTGCCCCTGCCAGGATTCTAACCCTGGACTGTCCAGTCTGTAGCCTGGTCACTAAACTGACTACACTATCCAGGCTACCTCATGCACATGCAGGTTATGAAATCTTCTTGTGCAATCAGCTACATGACAACAAAGTATATATCTTTAGTGTCTCCAAGAGACTCAAGTTTTAAAATGGTTGAAACATAATTATATTGACTTTGAGAGCCAAATACTATTCATGAATGCTACAACATTTGGCAGACTAAGATGACTGTCACCAGGATGCACCTCGCAGATGGGAACGATAGCAGTCTAAAAGAAATGAGCAGTAGAGTCCACATCTGAATGTGCTGTCACCCAGAAACATGATCAATAATGATGATGAACTGTCATTAAAACCATAAATCTTCCTTTCACAGTAAACCATAAACTACAACTTCATGCCCATGGAAGTACACACACACACATCTAATTTTCATGCTGCTCTGATAAATTTAATGGTGCTTAATGAATAAATGTTTTTTTAAACACTCTGTATTTTTAAACAATAACTTTCCATGGAAGATGCAACATTACAGAATCTGTATATTAAATTTTTACCACATTACAAAATGAACAATTTGATACCATGGGCAGCAAAATGTCACCATAAATTCGTCCTTGCATATGCCATGAAGGCAAATGGAGGGAGCAGACATATAACCCCCTTATTCTTAACCTTGGTGCTAGATGAAGGTGACTGGTCAAATTCACATTATGGCCACTTTGCCCCCAGTACCCATTCAATAGGAGTTTGGGTGGAACCCAAACCCCAGTCTGGGTGTTTTGGAGAAGAGACAAATCTATTTCCCTTGCCAGGAATCTAATCATGATTCCCCAGTTGTCCAACCTGTAGACTAACTGAGCTATCCCAGCATCTGCTATTAGGGTAGTTAACTGAGTAATTCCTAGGTTACTTATCAACAATGTTTTGGCTCCAGATCTAATTTATTTAGCACTGGATGATGTGGAGGAGGTGATCATAAGTAATAAGCAGATCATGATTTTGAAGGGTATTGATTCTCTGTGTATCCCATGATAAGTGGGTCACTGTCACCATGGCATGTGCTCAGGTTGTGGATGAAGGATTGGCCTCCATTACAAAGTGTAGCTACAAATATATTGAATAAGCAGTTGCAGACAGCTGACAAGTGGTGGTCCTCCAGCTTGGGGTTGGACAAGGTGCTAACAACTCACCATAAATACTGGCCTTTTTATGAAAGATACATGTGCCTTGGACCAGGATTGATCCTTTGGTAAGACCTATGCAGTGGAATAGGGATATGAGGTTCAGTGTGTGGAGTGTATGGAGCCTATATAGGTCAGGTTCACTCACAACATTAGCCAGGGAGTTAGCAAGGTACAAATTAGATTTAATAGGTGTAAAGGAGGTTAGGTGGGACAAAGGGGGCACAGTAAGAGCAGGGGATTATATTTTCTTTCTATGGAAAAGGAAATGAAAATCATCAATTGGGAACAGGTTTTTTTTGTACACCACAGAACAGTATCAGCAGCTAAGAGAGTAAAGGTGGTTTGTGATTAGATATATTCGGAGAGGTTGCTGGTGTATCCTCTTTGTTTTGAATGTGCATGCTCCCAGTGAGGAGAAAAGTGAAGATTCAAAAGACTTCAAAGAGGTTTTATTCCAGGGTTTATTTCCCAGTGACAAGTTTTGTCTGGCTTCTCCACTGAGGCCTGTTTAGCTTGGGTAACCCTGCCAGTAGTTACATTATCATCAGCATAGACCCCATCTTCCTTGTAGCATGAGATCCAACCCAGCTATACAAGGGCCTCCATAAAGGTGGTGTCCCGTGGGGAAGCTGCCTTACAGCTTACTACTTCAACAGTATTGTGAGATTTAAGGTTTTATTGTGGTGGCTATAAAAATTTTTGTCTTCTGGGAAATTATGTTACGTTGTCTGGTAGAAGTCTGTTGATGTTTCAGAGAAGCCTATTGCTCCATCACGAGAATACAATTACACCAGACTACATGATATCACACCCCACACCTTAGTCATCTTCAACAGATGTGGATGTGAAGGATATCCTAGATACAGACAGACCTAGGGCCACTACTACGTATGATATTTTGATTTCAAGTCAGCCCTGATAAAATGCACACAGCAAACTGTTTGGGGTGTAGGACGGCACCAAAGCTTCCCAACCCTTAACCCTTTGATACCTAATGTCAACTATAGTGGTCATACTGCACCGCTAACCTCTAAAGTTGCATTTTATATATTTATTCAACAAATATAGGAACTGAATATTTTAAACATGGTATAAACTCTCCATTTTTTTCTCTTCAAAATGCAGTTTGTTTCATAATTCTAATGTACTTGGTTCCTGTATTATTCACATTTTATATACAGTGTGTGCTAAAATTAAAAAAATAATTCCGGCGCCAAAAGGTTAAAATTTGATTGTATAGCCTCTTTACTTACAAACTAGTTTCAACAATTTTAATTACTAAACATTCAATTAAAAATCATCCTGTATTCTGTAAATATGATGAACCATATTATAATTTTTAATTACTGTACCTTCATGTGATGTTGATATCCATACATATTTACCACATTCTTCACCATAACTACTGGAGCTATGACAATGTGCTGGCAGTGTTTTTGGTGTAAGACGTAAATGAATATCATTAAGAATGCTGGGAATGTTTTAGATTCTCTTACTTCTGGTTTCATCTGCATCATGGAAGCTTAAAGTGTCACCATTGGCTTTCGGCATGAGTCTTGAGTGGATATCACCAAGTATGCATGGAAAGTCCTTTTCCTTGTATACAAAGTAGTCACGTCCAAATGCTTGAGATAAACCATTCTTCCGCTGCTGTTCCAAGAGTTTTCGTTTCCGTGTTTCTAGGATCTCATAATGAATCTGATGCAGGATGAAGCGATTCCAACTCTGGTAAATATTACAAAGAAAATTTTAACAACAGGCGGCACTCATATGCAACACAACAAGCAGCACATGGAATGAAATTCAGCAAAATAACACATTTCGAAGGATATAAAAACTCAGTTCATGTCAACAGCACAACACAATTATTTTTAATAAAAACAGAATTTATGACCCTATAAAGTCTAGTATATAACTGCTCATCAGTTCTAATACTGAGACCAATAAGGGATGGAAAATAGCAATGAATTTAAGTCTAGTTTTAAGAATTCTGAAAAAGGTACACAAAGCACACTTGACCGAAGTTTTGGAAACTCTCCTTCATGAGGTTTGCTACACAACAATGATTGGAAAAATGGGTCCTTGGGTGAAAATGGGACCCTTATCTGTTAGGCCTATTAGAAAAAGCTTTCTCTCCCCCATTTCCAATTGAATATGAAAACAGACACATTTGTCAACATGTTGTTGTGTAATAAACCTAAGACAACGTCCAAAACAACAGTAAGCCTAGTATAATAGCCCATCACTGAAATACAAAATCTCGAAGGGACAAACACAGGTTCTTTCTAGTGGACGAACCCGATCAGGATCACTCACCCCTGCTTCCACCTACAGACATAAACAGAATCAGTTCTCAAAATTTTGTGGTGTAATAAACCAATGACAAGGCACAATGTCCAAATTATAACAAAGAGTTTGTATGTTACATATGACTACTCCAACCTACAGTACATTTTTACCTTTCACTCTTAATGTTAAATAGTTAGTCACATACAGTATCATACCTGAATAAGCTGGATTAAGTTCACTTTCTTTTTGCTTTCAGGATTTTGGTCAGAAAGAATAAGACCAAGTGCTGACGCCTCAGGAACGGTACGGAAAGCTCGGAGGAAGTTGCTGGACTGACAGGGAAATCCTTGTGATGTATCCAACATGTGGAAGAGATATCCAAGCTCACAAGCCAGGCAGAACTCTTTCTGGCACAGATGTGACAGTAGAATGCTCCGGACAGGGTTTATGTAGTACAGCACCTGACAAAACACCAGAGTCCTCAAAGTTGTGACTTGGTGATGCATAATTATTTCAAGAATTATACTTCTGATTATTTAACCCTTCACTGCAACAGGATGCTAGGTCATAGTTGCTCCAGAAATTCTGTAACTTACACTGAACTTGAAGATCCATTCATCACCAGGTTTGCAACGCGGAGCATACCAAGACGCCAACACTGTGCTACAAAAATCCAGTCCATACCAACACCTCTACTACACATAATAAATTGCAGATGGTTGCAGTCCTGTGCAAGTTCCTTCAATCAATCAATCATTACACCAACAAACCAAATGCCCACTCACCTATGCCTAGGCCTACCATGTTGTAACTTCCTTTCACAGACTCAAAAGAACAAGACCATAAGAAATCACAAGTTTGTCAACTAAAATTTTGTATGCAATGCAGTAAGGACTGTTCATTTGGCTACACAGATTGTAAAATGATTTGCAAATTAAGATAATGACAACAGTGGAAACATAATAACCAGAGTACACACACTATAACTTAATGGACAACAATACAGTGATAACAGTCCAGTCACAAGAATAAAGGGGATGCTCTCATTGTGTCATGAAGAAGTAAGTTCACCCTAAAACACGCCATGAAGGCCCAGAGGGGGAGTAGAGGTATAGCTCTACTCTTTCCTTAACCTCGGCGCTAGATGGGGGTGGGTGGTCAACGCCACACCCCAGCTGCTTTACCTCCAGGAAGGACCTGGTACCCATTGTATAGGAGGCTGGGTAGGCCCCAGGGACGGTCTGGACGGGCGCGGAAAATCTCGCCCCCACCGGGATTCAATCCCCGGACTGTCCAGCCCATAGCAAGTCGCTATCATGAAGGAAGTAACTACTGTAAATATGAAGAAACCACGCTGTTGTTAGCAAATAACATCTAATTTCTTAACTGATGTTATTAAACAATATTTTATTCACTACTTAAAACATAAAATATGGCAGATAATGATTAAATTTGGCATTTAATTTCACATGTAAGGGTTTTAATCAAGAGAAAAATGTGTTTACATGGAGCTTCCCTGACAGCAGCTGAGGTATCCACTTGCATGTTGGTCTTTGGATCAAAACACGAATCAGAGAAATTAAATTGGTCAGAAATGTGTTGTTAAATGATAAAACTGTATTTTTTATTCATGTTTAATTTAGTGACAATTTGACATTTTCAGGTCCTAGATTACATAGTGACAAATGATACCATTAGTAATGAACAGTGAAATGTGAAAGGAAGTGATCATGACCCAATTTTAAGGTAATATCCTCCTATTTGCCTCACCACACTGAAGAAAATAAAAGAAACACTTAGTCACAATAGCCAGTCTTAGGGTCCACACTTGAACCTGGGTCATTCCAAATATTCGAATACAGTGGAGTACTAACACTAGACCTTGATCTTCTGTCTAAAAGTTCCATTAATAAAGATGAATCATAAGAATCAGCCTTTACAGGCAAAGTCCCATGAGAACAAAGTGAAAGCAAAAAACACTCAAACTGTAAGCCTCCCAAGTGCTGGTGCACTTCATACTTACCTGAAGCATTGCATTGCAGTAAGAATTGGGAAGAGTTGCTTCAAGACCAGAGAATCTAGTCTTGTTGTACTGTTCAAAATCAAAGTCTTCCATGCCCATCTTTGAATACTTGACATCAATCTTACGGTAACGCTTTGGAATTGCAATGAAATTCGCCTCTTCCCCTGATTTACCTGTCCGGGAATCATTAGTGAACAGTTTTGTCTGCCTATGGCCCCCACCATGTTTCTCCAGCTTATATGCCACCTGTAAGAATAAAAAAGTATCAATAAAATATACATATGCCATACTACAAGTGAAACAAAATACAGTGTTTCCCAATAACAGCTCTCAGAAATATGGAAAAAACCAAAGAACTTCATTCTCACATGGCTGTACACAGTACATGGGCATCAGATGGTGCACATCACATCTCCTTGTAGTCTTCATTGACATTTATACATTTGACTCATCATGGCATCAAGGCTTTGTATTCTGCCATAGAATAAGTTGACAAGTGTCTGCAGCAAGCAGGTGAAAGCTGGCTTCACATCAATCTCTTTTGCAATGAACTTGCCAGGCAGGTGCTTCTTAAGTGATCCAAAAAAGATGGAAATTACTGGACCCTGTACTGCCAGCTAAAATTGTGAGAGATTACAGTGCTATGGCTGGGAGGTTATATACCACTCTCACTACCGGTGATTTCTATCGCTATGGACCAAGCCCTTAAGAAGTACCTGTCTGGCAAGTATTTTGCAACAGACATCAACATGAAGAAAGCTGTCACCTCTTGGCTACAGAAACTCGACACCAGTTTCTGCTGAAGGGTACTCACTGCTACCCATCTGTCATGTATACATCAAAGTCAGAAGATAATTCTCCCCATCTGAGTGTCTGTTACCTTATTTTTTAAATTCTCTTGTATTATAAGTGAGTGCAAATAATGTTCTGCATTTTCACTTGAACTTAGGCGAGATACACATTGCACCTCCTCAGATGTACTCTAAACCAAAACAAACCAGTAATTTCACATAAATCTTGATTTTATTTCCCACACACCTTAAAAAGGTGTGACTAACATTACTTCTGTACACTCAGAACACAATTCTCACAAAACAATCAACATTCCTCCTAAAGTAACTGCACAGGAATGAGACTCAGAGCAGAGTGCAGACACTTCACACATTCTCTATGGGTAATTCTGCTCATGTGTATGGAACAGAAATTTGTAGTAGCTTGAAAATGGCAGACTCTGAATAAGTCACATACAAACACAGATTCTTGTAAATGACCAAGCCCTAGATCAAATAATTTGTATAATATTATTTACTATTTTCATTATTTGTTACACTCAGAAATGGCTAAAATCATTCCCATATATCAATTAGAACACGGAATATCTAAAAATCAAAGCTGGAAAATAGCAGAGTCAGTTAAATGATAACTCAGAACAACAGGAAGCTAAGAAATGTCTCTGGGTCATGCAATCTGCACAGCAAGCACCACCACCATCCACTCCTGTCTCCTCTATGAGGCGCAAACTTGATACTTGTATATAATACATAAGAATAAATTATGTAACTGAATAGTTAAAATAAAAGTGAATGCTTCCCAGATTTTGTTCCATCGAGCCAAATGGTTCAGCAAATGACTTCCACAGGATCCACAATAACTTTCTCCAGCCTCCCATATAAAGGATACTATGGCTCTTCCCAGCATTCAAGTGACCAGGGTGTTACAAGGACCCACCCACCCCATCTACCACCCCACCAATTTAAAGAAAGGGCACAGCTATACCTCTAACTCCCTCCCCCCTCCCACCCCCTGTGCCTTCATGGCATGTTATAAGGTGAATTTTACCTTTTCATACTCGGACACAAATGACATATTTCGTATGTCATAATACAACACTTGCATAAATCTGTAGTTCACAATGGCATTTTACTCTTCTGTTCACATGTCAACTAATTTGCTAAAAAATAGGTAACATTTTAATGGAGACATCTGCTCATTACTCTCTACAAATAGTGCAACATCACTGTACTTAAGAGTACAATAAAATCCTACAAATCCAAACTGCTGTGATTTATCATGTACACGTAATTCATAGTGAATTTGCCCTACCATGCAATCTAGCATGCCAATTCAAGGGAGCACAAAATGAATGAAGCACAATAAGGACAGTGAGTTAGTTAAAACATGATCTGTATATGCTATGACACAAAAACACTCTAAATTTGTTTAAAGGTAAAGTTGTAACTGTATTTATGCATCATTCCAGAATGATGGATCAGAAGGTTACAGATATATTTTCACACGTTCTCCAGCTTGGTACTAGACAGAGGTGAGTGATCAGTTACCATACTCAGGCCTCATTACTCTCACAGAAACGAAACCAGAGCTGTAATAGATGTGACTGGTTTTTGGATACTGTCAATTGTCTCAGGCTAAAAACCCACCATTCTTCAGTGAATGAATCTGTCTTTATTTGAAGGAAAAAGGAGACAGAAAGAGAACCACCTGGGGGGGTTATTTTATCACTCTGTCACTGGGACCAGAGACAGAAACCAGCTCTTTCTAATGGGTCATCCAAAATAGGTACTCCCTCTCCCCTTGAAGATGGAGACAGATCCATTCTTCAAAATGTTGTTGGTCTTTTAGCCCCAAGCAATGAACAATGTTAAAAAAAATTAGGCACAACTATTACCAAACATTACTGTCAGAATCCTTTTGTTGCAACTACAGTTGGTCTGGACATGACAAACAGCACACTCAGCTCTTGCTGTAAATCAAACCCACCAATCTAATCTGTAGCCAGTCATAATACTGACTGAACTGTCTTAGCTCACATTACAGTTGCAGGTTCATGTAAACTAAAATGCTGTCCCAGTCATATAAGCCTTAGCAATTCCTGCCACTGACTGATGGACAATTGCAGTAGTTGATTATGCTGAGTCTGTAATTAACAGTCAATACGGAGGGGATTATGCGTGTTTGACAAAACTGCAGTAGCACCCACACTGAAAATGCCAGACTAAAAGATTTACTGTTTATTGGAAGTTACAGGTAAAGTTCATCAGTCTTGAAACTCAAGCCGAAACATTTGGTTTCATTGCTGTACTAACATGAAAACAGTACAAAGTCAGAGCATAAATACAATCTATGATTTTCATGTCGGTGAAGATTTGTATTGCAGTTTTCTAAATTTATGACATCACATGGCCCAGTAGGTGGATACCAACATTTTGGAGGAATATACTGCCTAACCTACAGACAGAGGCAGTATTTTCCTCCAAAACATTACCCAGGGTAATGAAATACTACTCCCCAACTGGCAGAAGGACTCATGGTAGACCCTAGAATAGACTTCTGGATACCCGAGACCAGAACGGGTCAACAAGTGGCCCAACTGCATGAAAGATATGATGATGATGATGATATTATTCCCCATCTACTAGATTACATGGTGCCATAACTGAGATAATAGTACAAAAAAGTCACACACCTGTTAGTTACCAATCAGTGATAAGAAACACAGGTATCACTTCATGCAAATACCAACACATGCACACACTCACACAAAGCAAAATACTGCTCAAGTCCTCCTGTCTCAGATATGGTTTCAGTTTCTACTTATGTGGATTGCATGAATTTTTCAGGGTTTTAATTCTTACAACAAGCAAGTGTGCAATCTGTAAGGAAGAAACTTTACCTTCATACCATACTGCCCAGCCCTGTATGAAACACAGGTGAATGTTTGCAGTATGTCCTGTTTGCACATAAAAGAACATGGAGTCAAATATTACCTAACTTATCCATAAGAATAGCATATGTAGATTAAAACTGGAGCATTCTGCCCTGATCAATATGGAGCTAGCAATGCTACTGAAAGGTACAAGTTTTGACATGTCTTGTCTACACATATGAGTGATTTAGGCAAATTGGATCTGTGTGCCAGTATAGAATGGTCCTACTTAAGCTAATATACACATTAAGTAATGTCCATTTTCAGATTCATAGAAATTATAGAGAAGAAAGTTGTTAGGAAGGTAGACTTTCAAAGTAAACTACAAAAATTCAAGATTCTCATTGCAATGATTATAAAAAGCACTGTCGTCTGGGATGTGATACCATGTAGTTTGGTATAAATTTACAGGTCTCTATCAGGCTACACAGCTTTGCAAACTGAATATCAAATGTTATTACTTTTTTCTAATTCATCATCTGAAAAATGGTTTGGTTACCTGAAGACTCTACATGTTAAACAAGTCCTACATAAATGTTTTCCTGAAAACTGAAGATTGTGAAGAGGCATCATCCTACATTCTGGTAATGATGTCAGTTACTGGGAGATGCACCACTGTTGTTCTAAGACCTCTAGTGCCAAATACTTGTGTCCAGAGTTTTCTACATGAATTTGTTAATACACATTTCTTTTCTGCCAATATTTCATAACTCAGGTAATGAAATGGTTTGCAGCTGACAACTGTATGAAGAATAAACTAATCCTTTCAGTCAACTTACATACAAGCCTGTTTTCCAAGCACTAATACATCCATTTTTTAACTCCATATTGATGGTATTTGTGACTGTCCACTGTTAGGATTCTGTAAAAATGCCTATTTACTGTTATTTTTAAAGAACAAATCATTCAAGTGACATAATACTACATCATTAAATGATACTCATTTTCCTGGTCAAAGGAATTACCTGCATTTCTATAAAATCTGAAGGTTTAATGCCATATTTACAACCGTACACCACTGGATTATACCTAAGCTGGCTGAATTAACTACACATACATTTTGTCTTATGATTCAGTTCAATAACACCCTCCCTAACATGCCAAAACCATTACTTCTTTTCTCCTTTCTTTGGCTTATGTCATGTTAAAAAAAATCTGTCAAATTCTGAAATGTCTTGTGACATTTGTAAGCTAGATCCAGGCCACAGAGAGACATTTGATGGATCCAACCTTCCACATCTCTGTCAAACTATTTACACTTCCCAGTACTCTCATAGAGCAGCAGACATTCTGTTCACACTGCTGTTGGTAGTGATAACCTTCACTAACAAGCAACAAAACTTGGTTGACAGAAGCCAAAGGATCAGGACAGAAAAACAACAGTATGTAGAAATGGGAAACCCCAACCACATGTGAGATTTCTTTCTGCACCCTTAGTATAGTTTCAGACAGTGAGGGGTTGTTATCATCTGTCCAAACCGTAAGCTGCAACAATGTACCACCTGCTCTTCATGCCCGCTTGGGCAACTAACTTCCATACCTGGTAACCATTTCCTTCAATTCACAACCTGGGTATGTGGCCAATTGTGGTGACAAGGTGCCTGCCTACCAGACTAACATTAAATTTTCAGAACTATTCATAAAAGTAGCAGGAATAATATAGCCACTACATGGACTGGGTCACAGGGGCCTGTGACAACAGATCTTTCTCTACTCTAATGTATCAAGACCACTTCTGTGGCTCACACAACCTTCTATTCAATGGGTGCTAGGGATCACCTGAGGCATCATGCCAATTTAATCACTTATCTCCAGCCATTGTCAAGATTATGAATGAATGTAGCTATATGTCTACTCCCCTAAATGCCTTTATGCCATACACAAGGACAGGTCACTGATTAGGTGGAAGACTACCTGCTCATCTGAATATACAGTACAATGCTAGAAATTTCATTACACATCATCATACAAATAGTGTGACTTCTGAATCTGGATGCCCATGACTAGACAAATAATAATTCAATCAATGAAGCCTTTAAGAAGTAATGGAAGTCAAAACTCAGGAAGTCATTTTAGCCCTCAACAATCCCACAAAAAGGACTATGTGACTACAAAGTAAATATAAACTTATATGACACCAATTACATAATTTCTAAATAATGTAAATAACCCACATTTTGAAGCTCACACCCTGTTTCATCCAAAAGAAACATTTCACAATATCAAACTTAAAAATTTTCTAGGCTTTTTAACTATCTTGATTCAAACTACAGCTAAAAGAATTACTTGTTGACAAAATCAGCTTTTTGTTTTGCCATTTTAAAATTAATTTGCTATCCAAATGACATGCACAATACAGCTACAGAAACACAAATTTTTGTTGAACACAGCTCAGCTCTAGAGAATTTTCCGTTTGCTTCTGTAGTTTAACATCTATGCAGGCAGATTCTGAGATGACAGGTACTGTACATCAGGAACAAGGAACAGCCTCCTTATATGACAGGTGCACTAGCAACCAAATCCCAGACCTCCGAAGTATGAAATACAAATAACCACTAAAATAGTGTAGGGAACTCTGGTCATATACACTTCTGTGGCAATGGCAGCCTTGAATTCCAATATGAAAAAATCCACAAAGTTCTTACACATTTTCAGACTCTAAAAATCTGAAGCTTCATCTAACTTCATCATATTCAATCCATTTAAATTTTGAAAAGACTGACAGCAGTATTATCAACTGTAACCAACTGACTCTCAGGAAAAAGAATCTTAAGTATAAATACCATTAACACCAAAGCCTGCTAGCAGGAGAGTTACTATGCTACCTAACTCCCATCAACAGAACTTATTTTCCTACAATTCCAGTTAATCTCCTACTCCAAAGATATAGGCAGTATGTTACTCTGGGTGCTGGTAAATTTCTACCAGACTACAGCCTCAGCTTCTTTCCAAAACTGTGTATGCATTTCAAACCTCAATCACCATAGCAATATTTCTACCCTATTACAAGACCATAATTTTCACCACTCTCATAATGTAGCATCCCTTTATCATCTCCCTGAGCATGGCATCTTTAAGTAGAGAAAACCTGTATTTGCTTGAATATACCATAACAGCCCCCATCCCGTCCTCCGGGACATGACAATATATACTAAGTGAACTGTATAAAACAAGAAATTCAAAATTTCAATTTTTTATCAGTTTAGAGACAGCATTTTTAACTTTCATAATGTTTTAAGTCCAGATGTGTTTTTTTAATGAAGATCTATGCATTTATCAAGCAATGGTATGCAGAATGAATAAAAATGCACAGTCATACTTCTGGCAGTGAGTCCACACTACAATACAAGAGAAACATATCATAGGAACATACATTCCTTGTAGCATGGTTTCCAAGTTATGGCCTCCTGAAGATTAAAACAAAGCCTCTGCTGCAACACAGTTTAACTCACACTTCTACCAGTCTGCATGTTGCTAACATCAGTTTGTTTGTTCCATTTGAAGCAACAGAAGTGTCAAACCAGTGAAACAGACGAGTGCACTCTGGCTGGAATCACCAATATGCACCTGATACTTGGTTGAACTTTCGGCACTGAATGTGATGCATGCCATTATGTCCAGATAACACTGCATCATTGTATTCCAGATTTAAACTTTTTTTCTGCCATTAATACATGGCTGGGGAAAAATGCCCATGTGATGTGCTGCCAAAAGACTGCGGGCAACTATACAATGTGTTAATATACTGATGGGAAGGGAGAATCCTCAATGTGATTTCAGACAATCCACATACAAGCACAAGGAGAACAGGTGCACATGAGGGAGTTTCACAGAACACAGTGTAACTAAACCTGCACACACATCTCCTCTATCATCTACCAGTGCCACTACTTAAACCAAATGATTTACCTTACAAGAATTATATGCACGTGATTTACCAGTGCCACTACTTAAGCCAAATGATTTACCTTACAAGAATTATTTGCATGTGATTTCTTAGAAAATGTGCTGAAAATTCTGCATTTCCACCTTTAGTGTTATTTAATGACAAGGTATGATTCTCAAGAGATGGAAAATTCGATGTCCACAATCAACATGCAGAGGCAGGCAAAATTCCACATGGAATTTTCCATACCAGTCACCTGTGACAATTTTCTCTAAATGTGTGAGCAGGCATTGAAGGAAACAGGCTTCTAGGACCCTAACTTCTTCCACAATGTCTGAGTGAAGCCATTTGCCATGACTTGCTACAAATCATCTTTCCAGACTTACTGCAAAGATGAGTATCTTTAGCTTTGGATCCAATTATGGTTTATGCATGAATGTGCTTAAACCAATTTTCTTCTAGTATTTTATGAATTCTTGAATCTGTTTCCAGATAGGTGAATACTTTGTGGTCCAGTAACAGCTTCATGACTGTATCCCTACGGACACCTGAAGGTTACTGCTTATGCAACAGAAGTCAATGACATCCAACAATGATACATAATGGACGTCAAATGATTTGTATGACAGGGATTTTCCAGTGAATAAGACAATCACCATTCAGATGGACAGCCTCCATTGAAGTTCAAGCTGGATATTTTGCGCATTTTGATTTTCTGTAGGTTGTAACTCACAACACAATATACAGCAGACAATTTTTCTTGTACTGCATCATAGGTTCACCCCCTGAAGTTAATCTGTGCAGTTTTTGCTCATCCTGTGTAAGACCACCAGCAATCTATATTCAGTTGTGTAAACAATAATGGCTGCATCATTACGTGCAGCTATACTGTGTACAAACGAAATGGCTTCAAGACTTCTGTTATTGTAACAAGCACACAGCCTTGTCATAAATGTCATAGTTCAACTGTCATGTGAAATACGTGTTAACATGCTTCAAGCCAACAGCAAATTACAACAAAGGGTTAAACAAGTTCAAGGTTGGAGTGAATATCAGCAAAATTAAACACAAACGCAGAAAGGGATGTAGCAACAGTGATCCCACTGAATCAAGTCAGGCAATAGGAGGTAAAATGAAAGGTTTATGATTGTTCATATAACCTTTATTTGACTATACTAGTTTAAATAAAGTATATAATATTTCCAACTACAATAATTAATAATATTTCCAACTACAATAATTAAATGTAGTTTAGTTGCTATCATAACAAATACAGTTAATGATAACTACTTGAATATGTTAAAAATGTAGTTCACTGCTAATTACCAACCAAAGGACGTCAAAGTTTTCACACATATTGTCAGAAATTCAAATCTAAACTTTTCCAACTAAAACAAATTTTGAGCTCTTAACTAAACTCTTTCACATACAGCTCTGGCACTGGCAGTTGCAGCCCACACAGAGTCATACCTGTTTCTTGGAGTAACAATATTAACAAATACAGTATAATGGGTTTACATGATCATATGTAATAAGGCAATATAAAAATAAGTAAGAAATAAAGCAAGATTTTTTAAAACAAAATCATCAACACTTCATTACATAACAACAACATAACACCAAACTTACACACATTCCTATTCCAATTAAGCCTTAACTCAGCTGGGATCCTGTTTCTTTAAAAGCAACGAAATCATAAATTTAATTAGACTGTGTTGTTATATGTAGTCTGGTGGGCAGTTGCCAGTAATATTTTTGAGAAACTTGCTACCTCCACCTTCACTGCTATGAAAATATCATACTTTATGTAATTATTATTGAACAAGTGTTTTTAGTGGGATTTTATGTGCAATGATAAGCATTTAAAAATATACGTACAAGACCTTTAGCGATGTTCATTTTTAAAAATAAATTTAAACAGAATAACCATTAACATAATTGTGGATGGTATTATGTATCCACTCTCATATGTATATGGACAAACAAACAAAAAAACTCCCGCAAAAGTTCTGATAAACAGTAATGCAACAGGATATCCTGTGTTATTTGCCATTTCTGTCTGTGATAACTTGAGCTGTCTGAAAGTGATTATTTCAATGGCAGAATGAAGTGATCCTTTCTTACAGATTTCAACTATAAAATTAAAAACAAGTATTAATTTTAGAAATTCCCCCCATGCCCAAAAATACAACTGAACACACAATTCTGAACTGCTGCTTATTTCTAGCAGATCATACATTGTACAATTCCTAATAACGTGAAACACCACTTTCCTACATTCTGCACGAGTCCACTAGATAATATGAGATGTAACAACTTGACTTGGAATTTGATTTTTTTTTTTTAAGACTTCATCCCGTTGTTGTACATAAAATTTAATATGACTTCTACGATATGTGAGATCTCACAAATTCAATATACATGCATTTTAGTTTGAGTTGTAAATATTAAGTATTTGATGCCTAAGGATGGTCAGTATGACCGAAACATGTTGCATGTGTTGGCGGGAGTAATAAAATTTGTTGTGGTGAATGGTATATGTTTATCAACGTTTAATGAAATATGATGTTAATGGTTGCCCTGTTCTTCAATTTCTGTTTCCTTATGACAACATAATATTTATATATGATTGAAGATAACTATGAAGACTTAAATTATCTATCAAAATCACTATAAATATAATATACTGTAAAAACTGACATGAAACGTTGTCTTACTACTTCAGCCAGCTTGAGGGATGACGCTCGGGTTTAAGGTGTATTCCCTGCCGGTTTATGAAAAATACTATTGTCCTTCTATTCCCTTATAAATTTTGCAACAGTGGATCATACTTATAAGCAAGCAACAGAACCTGTGGTTAAGTATATACAGATACAATTATGGCAAACTTGTTTCATACCACTAAGCATAATACTATAAAAAAAAAAGTATATACATAATTTAGCCACATTAGCCTAATTACAATTTAAAATAATAAACAAAGCTCATCAATATTTCAAGTACTGGATTCATATTCCTCAGATCCATGAAGAAACATAACATCTAAACCACACTACTGTATCCCACAAGAGTTAGCAAAAATTTAACTGTTAACACTATGAGATGCAACCATGTGTTTGCAACACTTGACTTTTATCAAAAACTCTTAAGCTACAATTATTTTTCATGGTCTGCAAAAACTTCAATACTTTATCCCTGATACAGTTTATTTACTGACTAAAGTAAGTGAAGCAGGAGACTGTTGACTGAACAAAGGTGAAAATCTTAAACCTCTAATGCACATACCCTTCCAGATACATGAAAGGTTTGGGCAATAAATACAAAGTTTTATGCACAGCTACCTGAGTACCAAATCTAACAGGAAGCATAAGCCAAGTAAAGGTCAACAGATCTCACATTTTTTCATCATCCGGAGATGATCGTGAATAGCAGGTAACATGTTGTGTCATAAATTTCACCCAATACCAAAATAAATGTTCCAAATTGCAGTTCATTGAGGTATGTTATGGACTACAACAATTGCAGTCAAATACAGGCAACAAAAAACTTTACACTGAAGGAGGGTTTAGAGAAACAGAATAGCATACAAAATTATGGTGTTGAAATGTAACACTACCAACAAAGTTGTGGATGCTAAGGTGAGAAAAGCACACTCTTCAGGAAGGTAAAACACTTCCTTTTAAAAAACTACCACACATCAATCGTTTTATTGTATAAGTCAAGTTTCAGAAATATGCAGTTTTGGTTGGTGTGCCATGGGTTCATTTCCGGCTAATCAGTTGTCAGTTACTAGGTGGTGACCATGCTCCTAGTACACCAATAATGCCCCACTGTGCAAAGATGTGGAGAGATACAGGCACATTGTGCAGGTACGCACCAGATGCAAGATTAGTTAGCTACAATTTTGGTAACACACAATTACAATTATTGGTCCCTGGCTGAATTCTATAGACAGGAGTAAATATATTTAAATATAAGTTTGGGATTCACATTTAAACACATTAGCAATCTAGCAATGTTCCTGCACACATTTATCATCACCAGCATGGTCTATTATGCAGCAGGAAACAGTTCTTATAAAATATAGGGGTTTCTAGGGTTGGCCATGATGATTTAATCTCTCTCTGTTGACAACCAAACCTTCAGTGCTGATGATCATGTAACACTTATACATGCCTTAACACCTGTAACTCCCTGTTCTTTGGTGTGAGGAGACGGGGAGCCTTCTACAATAAAGTTCAATATTTCCTTTTTAAAATAATCCAAGCCCATGCATTAAAGTGTCTTGCTATGGTGATGAAACCAAAAAAAGTATATCAATGTTGACAAGTACATTATATTATATGCATAGTATACCAAATACATGTTTCTGCCACACTTGTGGCCATCCTCAGGGAAGTGCATTACAAAGGATATATAACAAAAGTACTGAATCAATGCAGAAATGTAAGATACTATGTTTTAAAATAACTCCTACACACACACATATTCCTTTCATTTCAGGATACTACGTAATAGCTACACAGAATTTATCACAAAAATTTTAGCTGTATTTCATACTTTAATATATATATATATATATATATATATATATATATTTTAAACCAATAGTTTAAAACTTAGTATCTTACATTTGTGTTTTGATTTAAAAAGCTTGTAATATATCCTATGTACCACACCTCCATGAGGATGGCCACAAGAGTGCCTGAAAGATGTATGAGGCATACTTTGTATACAATATAAGATACTCTTCAACATTTATATGCATCTGTTGGGTTCATCACCATATTTAATATCCCTGTTTTGTATTAATGAAATTTATATTAATCCTTACATTAATTATACTACTTCTTGCATGGTCATAGGCATAGAAAGGAACCATAATTTCTGAATCACTGCATCCACAAACTTAATTACAATGAATTCCAAAACATTTGTTAAAAATTACAGTAACCAAAAATTCAATTTTTAAAAAAGCATGACTTTGGGAAACCGGCTCTGTTTCCGACAAACGAAAGGACACGCATGACTGAAGATAACCGACATAAATCTTCTTTTTTCATATTTATCCATCATCTAATTTTTTAAGAAACACAACATTTTGGAAGCCAGGCTCTGTTTCTATCTTCAGGCAAAGAAGCACCTAACTGGGTGGACCCCTCAGCTAGAGCTATTCTCAGTCACTGGGCACCACAGAAACAGTAAACATGTTCAGATATGCACCTGAGAACAACAGTAGTAGTAACAGGAAAATGGCTACTGAAAAATTAAAACTTGACTACATGGCTCAAACTTAAACCTGGACCAATCCACAACACAAAAATCCAGAATACACACTTAAAAATTCTCTAACACCATCTGTCAAGAAAATTGTGAATTTCATGGGTTCAAACAAGTTTATAAACCAAGAAATATAAATGTATTACTTAGTCAATGTGGATCATAACAGCATGGCAGCACATCTCACCAGAAGTGACTGTGAAGGGTTTTAAAGAATGTTGTATATCCAACACAATGGTTGAAAGTGATGATATGTTGTAGATTGGCAGTGATGAGGATGGGAATGTTAGGATTTAAAGGGAGGAATATGAAGGCACTGACTGTGGAGATGGAGACAGACAGACTGGTAAAGGTAGAGAGAATCTGACATGCTTTGTGTATTAAGTGTATGAAATTCATAGCAAAATGTTTTTTCTCAGCACACATTTTATATTTGGATAAATACATTTTCCTTTGGCAGACGTGTTATATTAGAGGGGGCGTCCCAGATTAGCATCGTCTTGCATTTGTGTATGTGTTATGTAACAACGGTTTCATATTCCTGCAATAATATTTTCTCTTGCAAGCACAATGCTGCCACTCACGCTAATCTAAAAAGTTCATTACCTAGACATTGTAACACCTCACATGTAATGGAAGAACAGCAACTGCATTATCTCTAACCCTGAGTATCATATAAAACAGAGGCCAGAGGGCAGTACACTTGTATTGAACATTTATTACTGCTGGCTTACTGAGCAAGACATCAATGAGGAGGTTAAAAAAGTCAAATATACCACAAAATGTGACTGGAGGTTTCACCCACACATGCAAATGTTTTCAGCGAACTATTTCACACAGCTGACACTACAGTAACAACTGAAACTGATGTATCAAACATCCTTGCATATTTCGCACCTACGAAGGCTCTCCAATGACACCCAAGAGCGTGTTACACTTATGTTTTGCCAACACTTTCAACAGAGAAATGAACAAAAGACAAAGCCTTGACTATTCCACAAAATCATTATGGTGATTATGATTAAACTTTTAGTGCTGCCCTCATATCTAGTAAGGACTTGCATTTCATCACATGTAACAGGCCTCCACGTGTGGTATGGACCTGTGCAACTGCACATTCACCTTCTTCTTGTACACACAGTTTCAATGACAGCTTGAAAGTAGTGGAAAGTCTTTGCAAAGGAAGATATCAGCTTTCATATGATACTAGTTTCAACTTGTTTTATGTCAACATGAGCTAATTTAGCTCCATTTCATATTTTGCAAATAAAAAAATGGCTGATGCTTGTTACTTTTACGAACACCAAAACATGTTCTCTTCTGATTTCTCAAATGTTATTGACATAAATTATTCCATGCTCAGATCACATACAGGAGGAAACATTGTCTAAGCATTGTCTGAATTGGCATGATACAGAAACCCAAGTACTACACATTGCAAAAACAAGTTTTTCTCACACTGCTAATACAATACCAAAGTCAGCACTAAGGTGTGTTGTTTCTGTACAAGATCTGGCCACATTAAAAAAAATCTGGAAGGCAACATAAGTACAAGGGATGCAAGTCTTCACATGCATGACTAGCGGTTGGTAAGAACTGTACTGTTGATGTCCCAAGTGTTTTGCCTCCCAAGGTACGAGTTCAGGTAACAAATGTATCTAAGCTTGCTCTCTTGAATTAGGCGCAGTGAGGTCCTTGATTTCATACAAACAGTTTAAGCAGACTCAAGAGGCTGATCATGAATGTATTTTACCCCCGGTATAAATGAACTGTTATGGCTTCAGCTTATAATTCACAGATTCTTGGACAAGTATTACTGCCACTTAAGTTCCATGGTTCTTCATAAAAATTCCATTAGTAAGCAAGAAACTCTTGGGTTTTCCTACTTTGGAGTCTGATTTTTTTCATGAAGATGCAGTTAGCTTTTGATTTGACGAGTTTTAAGTTTTATGTTCTGTTAATACTTGTCTGTGATAAGACCTCTAATCTTTGTTGTCAGAGTGTCACCACATTGGGTGACACAGATCGACAGACCAGGTCTGAGAAACTTATGCCTCAGCAAAAGGAAACCTTAGCTCAGTTGATCCAACAGTACTGGGATGTATTAACAGTTAAGTTTGGTTTGAACCATCTTATGAAGTACTGCATTCTGATCAATGACACAAAACCAGTCACGTTTGAAGAAAAATGTGAATTCCCCAATATGAATCCACAAGCAACAACCATGAGAGTTGATTAAAACTCACAAAGCAAACAACCCAATCAGACCAGCAGTCAAACGGAGAAACACACCCACTTACAAACTTTCAAACCACATAACCAGCATATTAATGCACTTGCTTAATCTCCCCATTGCATTCACCATAAAAGAACAATCTAAACCTCTCATAAGATTTAAAAGAGATTTCAATTTACAGCCCAGAAATGGCATACTGTGACACAGACAATATGTACACAAACATCTGGACAAACAAACCGAAAAAAATGTTGGTAAAGTTGAAGCAATTCCTGTACAGGCCTGGACAGGTCCCAAGGGTTCCAGGCAGTCTAGGCTCGCAGATTTTGATATAGTCGAAACATGAAGGTTGTAAGATTGTCAGCCCTACCCACCAGCCGTCTTTACCACCTGGGAAATCTTGCTGGTACTCATTTCTGTTGAGAGGCTGAGTCAACCCCAGGGTCATAATGTGGCTGGAAGGATTACGTCAATGAAAAATTCCAATGACACCACAGGGAATTGAACTCGCAACCTTATGGTTTGTAGCACAGTGCCTCAAGCAAGTGTGCCACCACAGGCCCCAATAAAAATACCGATAAACTAAAACACAGCCCAATTACCATCATCACTACACAATACAACAATGAAAAAATCAACATATGCAAGTTGCAAATCAAAATTACTTAACCCACAATATATGCTATGAACAAAAAGAAGGACTAGCCACAGAATCACTGACATCTGCAATGTTTTCACAAATATGATCACAGTTGACAGGTACGAAAAACACAAAATATTTGGTCACTTCAGACATGTTAAAGACTTTTTTTTTTTAATTTTTTGAGAACAGTATCATCAACATTACTGATGCACACATGAGTTCGAAACTTAAACCAACACTTAACCTTAAAAAAAAAAAACCTGAAAGAAGTCAGCCAGATGAAATTCCCTGGCTTCCACACAAAGAGACACTTCTCCATAACAATCCTGATGCCCATATAACCACTCTTATAGTGCATCAACTGCACCAATTTCATTCAGAATGTCTTGCCCAGTGCCCAGCAGTATCCACTTGTTGGACCACTAACTAAGTGCATCTAAGGACAACAACTTTGATATGGCAACTGCCAAGATACAAAAGTGGGTGCTATTAGTGAAATGAATTTCTCTCCCATGAGAACTGAAGAAGCAATGTGTAGCTGGGACAACTGCCTCAATAGTTCTCGTGACTATAAGCAGAAATAGTGGGTTTGTTACTTCTCATTCTGGTGGATAAATATGTTAAAGTAATTTTTATGACTGTAATGCATCCTTGGATATTACTTATTGAACATTATTTGCACATAAATTCTGTGACATAGGAAGTATCCCTTTTGTGTGATTTCTAGAATAACATTCCAGACTTCTATTTGTACAGCCTCAAAGTGCTTGGATTATCTGCGCAGGTTTCCTGTTTCAAACATCCATACAGACAACAAGACAGGCAATGCACATATAATGTAACACTGAGGCGTGTTCATGTAACCATTGTCGCAATGGAAAATCAATAAGTATTACATATTATGAGTGTGTATTTTTAGACTTGGGTATCCAGCATGCAATGTGCATGGGCCATATTGTCATCTGTGGCCTGTCCAGATCTACTATACTTTTCTCTTAAATGGCACAATTTATGAGAAAAGTTACTGAACATAAAATGTGTTTTGATTTTCTCTACAATAGCTGTCTGAAATATTTCACATTCTAAGAAGAAATAAGTGAGATATGATAAAAAATGTATATTGGTGTTCACGTAAAGTACCTGTTATTATTGTCTGATTGTAACGAAACATGAATTTTCTTGACAGATTTTTGGAAAATACTCAAATATCAAATTTAATGAAAACCCATCCAGTAGGAGCCAAGTTGTTCCACACGGACAGATGGGTGGATGAATGGACAGACACGATAAAGCCAATAGTCATTTGTACAATTTTGCAAACGCGCCTAAAAATGACACCGCATCCAGGATATGTAACAGTCATGAATCATTTGTTAACACAACTGCTGCAAGAGTATGAGCGTGTACTGCTGACATAAGTGAATCACTTCACATTTGTTCCTCTGTCAGATGTGAACACGCTTTCCATTGGAGATGAACCACAGCGAGTTACAATATAGAACAACATGCATCACTATTGTTGAGAATTAGTTATATATTTTCATTGGGACACTGCACTAGCACACAATACACAAAATTTAGTGTGGACTATTATCAGCCATTCTTGATGAACAAGCAAACAGTCAAGCATTAATGCTTCAGGTTCCCTGGATTGGAATGTATATAACCTTTATTTCTGGCAAAACCTGAAACAAAAGCCTACAGAAGGAACTAAGCATTTTGTAGGCTTTTGAGACTCATATCCTCCCTAGGTGAATTTAAACATATCACAGAATACTCTGGTGTGAAAAGTTCACAGTTTCAGTGCCACTAATTTCAGACAGGAAGTTTAATGGACAACAATTACTAAACACAGATAGAACTTCCAATTACTGTACATCACATATCAATATGTGAATTTTTAACCAGCAGAAGCCACCTACTGGACGATATCTCGCTCCATAAAGTGGCTGTACTAAGAAGGCAAACTTCTTTTGTGATGAAGAATCAAGTAGTTTGGTAGACAGGGTTCAAAGGAACATGTTCCCTTTATCTCCTGGGCCATAATGTGAACAGAGAACTTAGCGGCTTAGCTTTCTGAGTTTTAAAGGGATTTGAACTGGAAAAAATTAACCACACCCCCCCCCCCCCCAGACAAGTCATTTGTGAGGCTTCAGGTTCCCAGGGTGATGAAGAAAAACACATTCTTCCAAAATGTTGGTAGCTGCATAAAAAACTACATGGGATCACATCCCAGGAGACCATAATCTGTCAGAACCTTTCAATTTTACAGGCTGTAATAAAGCTGCAGATAAGAGCATGAACTGTTGTTCATGCACTGTACATTTACCCAAAACAATTACTAAAATAAGTAAGAGGAAGCGCCAGACAAATATACTACTACATCCATTCCTTTAAATTTAATGTTGTACATTTTCCATACAACTATATTACATATATAAAATTTAACACCAACATTGTGCAACAAGTTGGTGTTAAATTTTATATATACTACCCAAGCTCTCTGTCTACCTTATGCATCCCAATTCACTAACTGTTAATGTCATACATAAAATAAGTGCTTTCAGCAAAAAGTATTTGTATGAGCCATCACAGTAATTACAAATATAACATTCACATCTACTTTAAGCTTCTTGTTGACTGATCAAATGATAAAATATTTGGCCAATATGTAACCTTCCACCTCAGGAATTTTAATCACACAAGTATTTCTAGACCTGGTTTTCAGATATGACTTGCTTTTATTTACCAGGAGAGATGAGTATATGGTCTGACAAACCTGTCCTGTTACAGCCTTTGGCACGGGCCTTACGTTTCCAACACACAGCAGAAAATTCAAGTTTAAACTTCATACTTATCATGATTACCATTATAAACACAATCATTCTGTCAAATTTCATTACACTGAGATGCAGATATAAACTATTATTTTTCTGAATTGAAAAATAACAGCGTTAACTCCTACTGCAGCCAAGCACACAACGTTCTGTACAAAGTATGGACAACAGAACCGAAGATGATATCTGAACACACCACTGTGAAGTCCAAACTGAGTACCTCTGTACTGTGTCAAATTTCATCTAGTCAACCCACATACATCTTCCACAGAAAGATGTCATATGATCGCTTATATTGGTCAAGATTTCATGCACAAGTGACACACGCATTAGTCATCTATGCCTTCATCTGGAGTTGATCTCCAAGGTGAAGGAAAGAACTACCCACACTCAACATTACCACCACCTCTGTGTATTCTATTCACTTGAATACCACATACAATTTTTCCACACATCTCTCTAAAAACAATATGTTCTGACAAACTGAAAGAAAGTTTCCTGATCTTCTGTCAGTCACTCAGTCACAACTCAATTATAAAATATCTGAAAGCTGTTTTTCTGTTACCCCATAGTTTACACATGTCTTTACTACTGCACTTAAGAAGTTCCATCCACCATACATAAGAATAGAATGCAGACAACTCTACAGATGTAACACGTGTCTGCGTCCTGCCATCTGATGACTATGAACTAAGTTCAACATGTTTAGGTCACTTTCACTTTGATATCCTCTGCCACTTTTATTATAAAGTTTACCTTATTATTTTTAAAAAATGCAAAAAACTCTTATGTTATTTTTTCTTACATGCATCTTACATGGCAGGTTCTTTACTGTGTAGGTATGTCTGAAATGTCTTAAGTGATTCTGGATGTCATAAAATAAAATCTACTGAAGACTAAATCCATTCATAGACAGAAAACAATCTGATGGGTATGCAAAAAGCACCCAGTTTAGGCTAAATCCACAAGAAGGCCAAACACAAATATTAAAATGATAATTATGGTGCCAGTATTTGGGTAAAATACCCTCAACCAAAATGTATAACTACAAATGTTTTTTTAAAAAAAAACTATATTTTCTCAGGGAATAATTAACAACAATTACTCATTCTGACAATGTGGGAAAAAAATCTGAACCTAACTACACAGGCAGATCACAACTAAACAAAATCACAACCTGCATGAATCAGATGGATTCAATGTGCACCAAACTATCATAAGATATGACAGTAACATGTACAGGTCAGGTTCCAGCTCTAAAAACCACAGTAGGCATGTGGAAAAAGTAGTGTGGATGTTGCTGAGTTACAATGTGAATGGCTCTGTACAACTATGGCTGTACTCTCTTAACTACTCACTGTACCTCAACCTGCAGTTTTGAAGGCAAGGACCAAACTGTATACTGATAGCCTTGCACTCTGTGGAATGGCTGAATGAGCTTCTTACAGCTTCAGCATCATGGATGGAAAAAAAGGTAGCTGTGACTTTTTACTGGCTGTAATGTAAACTACAAAAATGCAAAAAAATAATTTCCCTTTAAGACACACAGTTAGTGCAATATTCAATATGTTGAGATATGTCATGTTGGCACCCCCTGCAAATGCCATAATCACAGCCCAGTCCATTTATGCAAGGTACTCATTATGAACATATGGAAAATGGTTAGTGTCCATTTAATTTCCAAAGGTTCATCAAGCTTCTGTACATATGTGGTATTCAAATGAAATAATTCTTGCATTCACCCAACCATAAATAATATTACGAACCCAGCTCTTAAATTACAAGACTACTATAGTTCGTATGAAGGGTTTTTTATAATCTGTAATCTCACTTGATTTCTTCGGCAGCTCATGGGGTTTGGTGCATAGCCAATGGTTCCCTGCATTTTCATGGTTCTCAGTATCTCTGGATCGATTGGTGGTGTTCGCCTGAAATAAAAGTTAGAAACCGTTGATACACTGAAGGTACAAAAATATAAAACTTCAGGGTAATAAGAAAAAAACAATGCTGAATGTGAACCATAAACACATGCGCAGGTATCTTAAAATTTGGACAGTGTCATCAGAATACACAAAAATGATAATCCTGTGAAGTGTTTTTATTTTGAAAGAACAATGTTAAAAAAAAAAATCAATACATTCCATGGAGCACAATCCTTACTGATAAGCTCCTAGTTGTACAGCTGGCCAAGGGTTTCATTACTGTATTCATAATGGAGCCACACAAATCTAGTCCAAACACTCCCAACCTGGTGACTTCAGATCCACTTTAATATTATCCCTCCATTCCACTCTGTGTTATGATCTTCCAGTCGTCTCATTCCTTCAGGTCTTTTGTCCATAACTCTGTATATACTTCTCTCCTCTCCCATGTAGGATATATGCCCCTACCCACTACACCCCTTTCACCTCACCATCCTAACAACAATGGACGAGCGGTACAAAGTATGAAGCACCACACTATGCATTTTTCTCCAGTCTTATGTTCTTGCATCCCTCTCAGGTACAACTATTCTCCTTAACACCCTGTTCACAAATACCTACATTCTTCTCTGAATGTGAGACCAAGTCCTGTATCTGAACAAAAGACAAAATTATAGTTTTACATATTTTACATCTTAATTTTAATCTTTACACTTTAAGTCAGCAGATGATTCTGAAATGAATGGTAGCAAGAATCCGTGAATTCCAACTGCCCTTAATTTCTCATCCGTCAGTGTCACTCCAAAATATATTAATGCTGTCATACTGTATTTTCAAAGACCTGATTAGTTATCCTTAAGACAAAATCTTGTCCTGCATTATGGTCATAAAATGTGCAAAGATTCTTATTTTTCTCTGTGTTTAATTCACATCATGTATGCTGTCATAAAATAATCTGGTAGTGCCAGTGGAACTGCCACATCCCATCTGTTACATACTGGGTGGGTTATGGTATTCAGTTCAGAAATTTATACTGTTCATGTCAAATCATCAGTAATAAGCAGTAATTTGCACGTGTGTCAAACATATAGCAGTAAGTTATACAGCCAGGTTCAAAAGGAGGTGGAGAAGAATGGAAACTGCACTTCTGTTTTATCTTCTGTTTTTCTCAGTACTTTGCATTGATAATTCACCTAACCTTAAGGCAGCATGTAAAAATTAAACACTGAAAAGTAGTGTTCACATACTTTGTGAACCACAACTTCCAGATGTAACTTTCTGGTTAAAATTACTTTAGGAAATATGATAACTGATGATGTGATAACTGCAAAACTCACAAAGCACACAGAAGCAAGAAAATGCAAATGCACCTGCTGCAAGGCAATGACAGGAAAGCTATCTCCATTCTTTCAAGAAAAAAGAAGTCACCAGATGAACTGTAAACATTTTGCAACACCTGCTTTAAAAAACTGAAATAATGAGGGGAAAAAAAAGTATAAAATAACAACACACCATGCCAACTGCATAGGTTCTCCTCAATACTGTGCATTATAGCAGTAACCACTGCATTATGATAAGTCAAGATAAAAGAAATAATTTTGGCACAAAAAACCCACTGTTTTGCTATGCCAGAAGTATCAGAGACTGTGTGCCACCAGCATAAACATGGCAGAAGGATATAAACATAATGAAGCATTAAAAACCAGACAATGGTCCCCATTTGGGTGCAAGACGGAGAGTCTGCTGCTGACACCAGTGACAACCATGACAACAAACAAACTAATATTATAAATTTATTAACAATTCCATTATGTTCCAACATTTGATTCTGCAACCTTTTTACTATCATCATTATCATCATGTATCACAAAACATTAAAAAGTGAAATGTTCATGAAATTTCCACAACTTTGTAATAGTAAAATCACCATGACTGCAATAAGCAATAAAAAGAGCGATAAAAAAGCTTAATTATAACTTCATATGTCAGAAAAATATTTTACAGGATACTGACTATGAGAATAAATTACCTGTATACTTTCTTCAAATACTGTTCTGGCCAGTCAGAGAGAAATGTAGCTCCTTGCTGGCAATATGGTAATGGAACTGATGACAGTGGCGTGACATCATCCAGAATACTGATTGGTGGTAGAGGTTCAACAGGATCGGCAAATTCAGTCTCACGTGAAAAGCTATTGAACATGGCTGTGTGTGGATTGGATGTATAGAAATGGATAGAACCACCACCATCACCAAAAGCCATACACTGACAGGAAGAGGAAACATCAAGTGCTTGACACATAGAGCCAGCAGTGTTGATCTGAAAAAGGAATGAAAATATGGTCAGATACATTCATGCAAAATGCTCACAAATACAAATATTCATTAAGGGATATATGGCTGCACACTCTTCTCAATATGCAATCACCACAAGCTGCAGTCTATAAATAGATGACGTTCTCTGGCAAATTTCAAGAGAGTCGACACATGAAGGGGTAAGGTTGTCAGCCCTATCCACCATCCACCTACCCTCCAGGAAAATATTCCTGGTACTCAATCCTGTTAGAGGCTCAGTTGACTCCATGGCCATAGTGCTGCTGGAAGGATTACGTCAATGAAAACTCCAGTGACATCACCAGGAATCGAACCCACAAACTTCCAGCTTTCAGTACAGTTCCTCAATCAACTGCACTACTGTGTGCCTGCAATCTATCTATGGTAAAACCATATTAACCATATCAGTGTCATGAAGTAGGATGTTATGTCATGTCAACTGGCAACCAGTCACAAGATATTTTAATGAATTGCAGTGTCTTCACATTCAGGAGTCAAGCTGTCCAAGAAATGCTTGACTGAAGATGAAGACATTGTGATCCTTTGATATGTCTGTAACTATTTACCAATTAACAAAGCTTAACAACCCAGAAGACTTGAATCCTAGGCAACCCTGCCATAAGAACCTCTAACCTCGTACATCAAAGTAAAGCCATTAACTAACACGCCAATGCAAATTAACTTACTCCAGTTGGGGGAGAGCTATATACTGTCTAAAATTCCCACCTTTTCCCATTACTGCGAACATCACTGTTTACATAAATTATAAGATGTCCCATCCTTGTGCATGCCAAGAAGGCACATATGGAGAGAAAAGTTATTGCTCAGCTCATTCTTAACCTCGGTACTAAATGCATGTGTGTGGTCTGTTTCACAACCCAGCTGCTCTACACTAAGAAAAGGAGCCCCCATGTACCCACAGAACTGCTAGCTGGGTTAGCCTCAGAGCCATTCTGGGTGATGTGGAAAAGAAAAAATCTTGTCCCCAGTCAGGAATGAAGCCACAATACCTTAGTAAAATATCGGTTGTCTAAAAACTGGCACAAGAGATAAAGTTTAGTAGATAATGTACATGTAATGGTACGTGATTTTTATGCTTTTTGGTTTATTTTAGAATACTGTCAGTATTGCAGGTTAAACAGAATGAAGGTAGGAAGACTGGTGATAAATAAAGAATTAGAGTTTGAAAGTAATCATGGGGTAATGAAGGTGCTAACCCAGCATTTGCCTGGAAAACAACAAAATTCAGTCAGAACAGCAAGGCTCTGGCCAAGTCCATTAGGCACAATCCAAATACAGCGCCCACAGTGTTACCACTAGACCAACATGCTGAATACTGGGTCCTTATATTTTTTAAATTTTTCACCAGAATTGGTCATAAAGTATAAAAATATAGGTTCATGGATGTTTGAATTAATATGACTTATTTCCATTTATTCATGAACTGAAATACAACAGAATTTCTTTCATATGGCACTCATGATGGCTCAGGAGTTGAGGAAAGCGGTCCCAAGACCGGAAGTTCTGCCATCCATAACTTCTGGTTCATGTACTGGTTCTGTGACTTTGTATTGGGTTAAGTGGACATCACTGAATCCACTGAGCTATCACAATGGCTTCAAAGATCCAAAGATGAGTAAACAAGGTACTGCTGGCAAGAGGAAACATGTCACTTTAACAACTCCTCAGAAACTTTAAATAAATGAGGCTTGAAAGTGGCAAAAGCCAAAGAGAGTTTCTAGCTTCACACAACACTAGACCATCAACTACATAAGGTATGGAAAATTGGAAAGACCAATTATTTTCATTTATGGAATAAAATGAAAATGTGAAAGATGTTTCCAAGTGACAGACAAAGAAAGACTAATTAGCACAACTGGACAAGGTGTTGTAAAATGGGTTTACAGCAATGTATTTCGAAGGAAAACTTATGACTAGGCCTACAATAATTGACAAATTTATGTCTTTGTATGATGAAATAAAAATAATTGCTAAGGGCACATTCTCTGAGGGCAGTAACAAAACTTGCAAGAACTTAAGTAAGTACAGGCACTGTCCAAACCGGAATTTTTGATAATCTGGCACATGTACAATCCTGTGAATGTTGTAATAGAGGAATTTTACTGCACATCATAACATACACATTTCCTGGAGTCACAATTAAGTTTTCACATACCTGATATAAACACAGACTTGGCTGTGAAAGAGCTACGGTGTCAACAAGCTGCATTTGACCAAGAGCTGACACTGTGACTAGACGAGATGAAAATGACGGCAGGAACCTTAGCAGTAGGGGGTCCAACATCACTTGGATGGGTGTGACAGCACGCATTACACGCAGATCATATACCATGAGGAAACGATCAACTGATAAGTTTCCTTGCCTGAACAACACAAATATGTACAAATTCATAATACACAAGTATTTCACTATATAAGACAACTACAGGAATGCCCCCAGTCTAAGTTAGCCGTGACTTACATAAACTTGATCTTATACATACTTCTCCATAAACAACAAAATTCAAGGCGCAAAGATCACATTACATTCAGAATGGGAACTTCCATTATCAGTGACATTTTCCAGATGTTAATATATAACTAAACTGAAAGACTGCATCACACAAACTAAGGTTTAATTTCTATGGTTAGAATTATCTTTTTTTCTATTGACTTTTGTACTGTACACACAATTATTTCTAGGATTTAACACAATTACTTTCATTAGTATCTCAGTAAACACAGGATTAATGGTACGTACATACTGTTCATCTCCTACTTAACATATGTACACCCTACACACATAAATAAAATTACACACATGCATTCATCTGTTTGAGGGCTCAAGCCGCTATCAAAACAGCGCGGGAGTGGATTTGCCAAAATTCGCTCTGGAAACAGAAGATCATGTCCTGAAAGCTGAACATATTGACCCGATCAATACTGCGCATCATCAGGGACGATCAACACATGAGAATGCACCGCTGTTCAAAGGGACAAATTCTTACTCTTGCTTTGAAGGCGATGTGATGAACAAGAGCAGAGCGTCTCCTCCAGTGGCAGACTGAGAGTGGGCACGAAAACATCCTCTTCATAGACGAGAAAATCTTCACCATCGAGGAGCAGTACAACCAAGAGAGCAACGAGATTTATGCTCAGATGTCCCATGAGGTGAAGGAAAATGATCCGAGGGTGCAGGTTGGCCATCACCCTTCCTATGTCATGGTTTGTGGGAGGTGACACATCTTCATTTTTTCAAGGAAGGGGTGAAATTGGTGTCCAAATGTATCAAAAGGGTGTGCTACAAGGAGGTGTGAAACATCTTAACATGACCCTCTTCAGTGGTCATGAATGGGTCTTCCAGCAGGACTCAGTTCCTGAACAAAAGGCCAAGACAATTCAAGAGTGGCTGCGGAGGAACCTTCGGGCCTTCATCAGCACTGAGAATTGGCTTTCGGGGCATGCAGACCTCAAACCCCTGAACAATAAACTGTGGGCTCTTTTGGAGGACATAGCATGTCGAAAGTGTTACAACAGCCTGAGATCCCTTGTGAAGGAAGCAGCAGAGATCCCCCTGGATACAGGGCGTGCTGCGACAGCAGAGTGGCTGGGGCGTCTCAAGGCTTGCATTGAGGCATGGGGCGGCCATTTTGAGTGACATTACCATAAATGAGAACCTAGAACTGTTGCAAATAAATTATTTGGCTCAAAAAGTGGATGTTTTGTTTAATTTTCCTTCTAGGTCACATTGTACTTGTAACAGAACTTATGGCAAGACTATGTAAAATAACTTATCAGAAAAACATCTCTTAGTAAGTTCTTTAAAAATTTTTTCATAATAGAACATGCCAAACACTGTGTAACTATGGCTTTCAAGATTCAGTCATGTCTTATTTTGATGCTGTTCCATTCTGATATATATCACAGCTGCAAACTTCACCGTGAATTTGAGTTTGAAGAATGATGCAGTCAAATATATAGATCACATGGTGTGAACCAACAGGTAGGTGCCAAGTGGTTACAAAAATTTGGAGAACAAGAGGTCATAACAGTCTGTAGTCAGCATGCATCTGTTCCTACAGTTGAAGGTTTGAGGGGTGCCTATTTTTCATGACTTCCTGGATGATGGTCAGCTGGTTTCTGGCCCAGTCATGGTGAAGGAACGAAGTGCAGGTGGTGCCAACTGTTCAAAATACTTAACAGTAAGACAGCCTCGTCACTCAGTCAACAGACAAAGAGCTGGTGAATGACATACAACACAGTCATATTAATCTTAAAGCTTAGTTGTGCCTTTGTGAAATAAAACGGACTATGACAACTTGAAAGAAATCACATCACAGGGGCAGAAGTAAACTATGTAAGGGTAAAATACCTAAAATAAACAAATCCACAGAGGCAACAGGTAATTACACAGGATTAAAATATGGAAGATATGGCAACAGAAAATTACAAGTGAAGAAATTTCCTAAATATTTGAATAAGAATAATCTGGTATTAATCATTAACATATGTAGGCAATAGTCAACTACACAGGTCATTTCAAAAGTTCTGCACACTGTGCTTGTGTGGCCAGTAGGATGATGCAATCGTTCTGATTTTAGCGACAGATGTTTGTATATGTATTGGCAGGCTACATGGTCCCTGTTCTGCAAAATGGAGCCTTGAAATGGAAGAAGAAACTGACTGGGGTCAGATCTCGTGCAGTGACCAGCAATCATACATTAAAATTGAAACTTTGCAAGGAAAAAACCCAACTGAAATTCATAATGCTTTACATGAAGTTTGCGGGAACAGTGTAGTGGATCGTAGCATAGTGGCACGGTGGGCATTTCGTTTCCGTGAAGGTCGGGTGAGCATCCAAGACGACCCAAGAAGCGAGCGGCCAATAATAGCCATGGACAACACATCTGTGGTTATCGACAGCACCCTGTTGGAAGAAGATCGACACAAATCATGTGAAGAAATTGCGCATGAAGCAAACATGTCAACCGCTTCTGTTTTCAGAATCGTGACTCAAACATTGCAGAAGAGAAAAGTCACTGCAAAGTGGGTTCCGCATCAGCTGAGCGAAGAACAGAAAGCAGCTCGCAAGAGGGTCACAGAAGAGCTGCTGCACCGCTACAAGGCAGAAGATGAGCAGTTTTTGAACAGAAATGTTGCCACAGATTTAACATGGATACCAGATTTTGAACCACAACTGAAATCTCAGTCCTCTCGGTGGAAGCATGCAACTTCTCCTCTCCTGAAAAAAGTCGCTGCCAACAACCGAAAGTTAAGCTCATGATGATTATGGCCTATGAAAAGAAAGGAGTGATAGCAACAGACAGAGTGTCTCCAGGGTCCACTGGAACAGCTGCATACTACAGAAAGTTTCTGCAAGATGTTTTGCGTCCAAAGATTCGCCAAAAAAAGGTCCGCCATGTTTGCAGCTGGTGTCCTCGTTTCGCATGATAATGCGCGGCCTCATGCCTCAGGTGCAGTATCAGAAATTTTGGAAAAGTATGGATGGCAAGTGCTTCCCCACCTGCCGTACAGTCCTGACATGAGCCCATCAGACTTTGACTTGTTTTCAAAATTGAAGAAACCACTCCATGGGAAATGCTTCAGAAGCATTGAGGAGGTGTCTACGTGGTTGGACAATTAAGTTAGCGAACTCACCACCATGTGCTTGCCATGGCAGCACTGGACAAAAGCCTTAGTATGGTTTGATGATGCTGACATATCAGCGTTTAACAGCTGTGTTGTTGTTGTTGATCTATGGCAGTCTCTTTCTGAGTGGCATCTATTACGGTCTGCATGTGTTTTGGTGTGCCGCCGCGAGAATGTCGGAGCTTGAATTAGAGCATAGACCGAACATTAAATTTCTTGTTAAACTTGGGAGTGGAAACAAAATCAGAGAGATGTTAGTGCAAGTTTACGGGGATAATGTTATGAAGAAAACAGCAGTTTACAAGTGGGTGAAACGTTTTTCTGAGGGAAGAGAAAGTGTCACTGACGAAGAGAGATCAGGATGGCCAGCAACAAGTAGAACTGAAGAAAACATTGCAAAAATGCATCAGAATGTGCATGAAATCGACAGCTGACTGTCAGAAGCATAGCAGAGCATGTGAATATCGACAGAGAAACAGTTGGAAATGTCTTAACTGAAGATCTTGACATGAGGAAGGTGAGTACAAAAATGGTCCCAAAGGAACTCACCAAAGAACAAAAGCAAAGAAGAGTCATAATTTGCCAAGACCTTTTGGAGAGGCAAGATGACATTTTGGGCTGTGTCATCACAGGTGATGAAACATGGGTCTACAATACGACCCTGAAACAAAGCGGCAAAGTGCACTATGGAAGACTGCCAATTCCCCACGACCAAAAAAATTCCATCGGACCAAATCAATTGTCAAAACAACGTTGCTGACTTTTTTTTGCTATTACAGGGATTGTTCATTATGAATCTGTATCAACTGGACAAAAAGTCAACCAAGTTTACTATTTGGAAGTACTGGAAAGGCTGCCTGAAAAAGTTAGATGGAAATGACCTGAACTTTTTGCCAACAACTCATGGATCTTGCATAATGACAATGCACCTGCTCACACAGCACTATCTGTGAGGGAGCTTTTAGCTACTAAACAAATAACTGTGTTAGAACACCCTTGCCTATTCACTGGATCTAGCCCCAGTGAATTTTTTCTGTTCCCAAACATAAAGGAAATATTGAAAGGAAGGCATTTTGATGACATTGATGACATCAGGAGTAATACAATGGCAGCTCTGAAGGCCATTCCACAAAACCAGTTGCAAAATTGTTTTGAAGGGTGGACTAGGAGCTGGCATTGATGCATAGCTTCCCAAGGGGAGTACTTTGAAGGCAAATGGGGTGGTATTCAACAATGAGGTATGTAGCACTTTTACCGCGATGAGTTCGCGAACTTTATTGTCTGACCACGTAATGAGGTGACCCGAGTAATCAGATGCATCAACAACTAAGGTGTCCTGACAGGAATTCAAGACTTGCCCAAATGTTGGACCACTGTGATAAAGCACAATGGAGATTACACTGAAGGCCTGTAAATGTATTTTGTACAATAAATTCATTTTTTAAAGAGAAAACATACAGTGTGCAGAACTTTTAAAATGACCCACATATGTATAACTGTCTAATATACTACACCTGTTTGAGAATCCACAGGTTACTAAAAGATTTCCATGTACATCAAAGTCGGATAAACTTCCTGAATGCGCCTCTAATGAATGTTCCACTTTCAGAGTGTTGGGGTCACGTAAATCAATCCTACCAGTTGGGTCTCCAGCACATATAAATCGAGGATGTAGCCGCAAGATGGCACATCCATTCTTTCCCACATGTAACTAGAAGAATAAATAATTAAAAACCACTGTCAATGCGTAATTTACGTAGGTTATCCAGAAAGTAAGTTCGAATGGGCTATTAAGAAAAAACAAGAATATATTACAAACCACGTATATTGCCATTTGATGTACATACTGTACACTACTTTTCAACAAAGTTTCCACCATTGTTGAGGCACTTGTCATAGCATTGGACCAGTTTTTGTATCCCTTCATCATAGAATGATGCCGCCTGCGATTCAAAGCATGTGGTAACGGCTTCTTTGACCTCATTGTCATCATGGAACCGCTGGCCAGCAAGGAAGGATTTAAGATGCAGGGACAAATGAAAATCACTTGGCGCTAAGTCTGGGCTGTAAGGAGGATGATCGAATTGTTCCCAGCCAAATGTTGTGATGAAATTTTGCACTGTGGAGGCAGTGTGTGGGCAGGTGTTGTAATGAATCATCACTCAGGCGAAGCATGCCATGTTGCTTATTCTGGATCGTGCGACGCAATTTTTGAAGTGTGTTGCAATAGACACCTGCGTTGATTGCGGAGCCTTGAGTCAAGGAGTCCACAAGCAGAATGCCTTTTCTGTCCCAAAACACTGTGCACATGATCTTCTGAGTTGAAGCAGTCTGCTTGAATTTCGTCTTTGTTGGTGATGAAGTGTGCTTCCACCCCATGGACTGCTGCTTCGATTCAGGGGTTGTGTGCATCACCCATGTCTCGTCTCCTGTGACTACATGGCTCAAGAAGTTATCGCCTTCCTCACTGTATCGTGTCAGAAACTAAAACGAACTGGCCTGCTGTTTCCATTTGTGTTCTTCCGTAAGCACCTTCAGCACCCAGCATGCACACAATCTCCAAAACTTAAGTTTATTAGACACAATTTCGTGAAGAAGTGAACATGAAATTTGAGGAAAATGCAGGGAAAGTGACAAAATGGTGAATCGTCTGTTCTCTCTATTCTTCCCTTCAACTGCATGCACCAAATCTTCGTTCACCACAAACGGTCGGCCGCTCCTCGGACCATCATGCACATTTTCGCGTACTTCATTAAACAGTCGCCCCCATCTCTGTACCACTGAACTACTCATGGCATGTTCTCCATACATGTCACAAAATTGATGATGAATTTCACCCGGTTTCATGTTCTTTGCATTCAAGAAACGGATTACAGACCGCATTTCACTTGCAGTGGGATTCTCTATTTTCTTAAACATTATAAACACACAGCACAATGCGTTAACACTGTTCGAATGTCTGCAAATTGCGTCCATGTGTTGCCACAGAATAAACAAACTCAGCACGCATGCAATTCATCGTGACCACAGCACTGCAGTGGCACTATTCGCAAACTGAACTTATTTTCTGGATAACCTTTGTATATGAAACTTTTAACATAACAAATGAAAGTTCAGAAAAAATTAATGGTGGAGACAGTACTTCTGTTTGAACTATAGACTATATTATGAAAGAAGTTCTGTACATAATGAGCCATCAGGCATAATGAAAACGTGGTTAGTTTATTTCTCTCATAGCAAGAAGCTGTCCTATCAGATTATTGCAACATACTGGTTAAAGGATTAAATCTAATTATATACAGTATATAATGAGGAAATAAGGACCACATAATGATGTTTTGTCTAATTACTACATGAATGTAAAGAAAGCACATACCAGATTTGTTTCTTGACCCTGACTTAAATTGAATTCAATTATTTTATCTTGGTGTCCACCCATTAATAATGTGTCTTGAGAAATCTGAAGTTGGCACTGCATTTCTTCCATGTTATCTGAACTGCAAAACAAGTTTAGAAAATGTACAAACAGCATTTAACTATTGTAGTGAACTTTCTGTTCTACAAGTACTAGCAACAGCATTACATGTGGTGTACAGTTCCTTTTATACTCAACTTCAAGGGTGACCGCACATGAGCGAGTTTAGTTGCTGGGACTAATGTGAAGCCCAAATGAAACATACGGTTAATATGTAAGTGTGCACAAGGGTGACTATTTAATCATGGAGATGAAAAAGTTGCAGTAAGTTCATTTTCAAGGATGACACAATTGTCGCTTGACGACTGCTTGTATAAATAAAACACAAAGAAATAAAGAAATAAATAGATGCATGCACACCGACAATTGTCTCCTTTTCTCTCTATAAAACGAATGCCGTCCAGGGCCATTTCCTTGGGGTAGTGTGATCCTAACACAAAGAATTTCCTTCCATTATGGCATTCAGATGTATTATTGTGAAATGTTGGTTTCCAAAATTGAGAGATGTCCTGCTCTGTACAACTTTTTGGTGACAGAATACAGCAATAAGGGTCTGAAAGACAGACTGTGGGGAGAAGTGTGCGAGGCAGTTGTTTCTGAATACAGCCAACTGGATGGCCCAGAGAAATGTAAGAAGGTAAACAGTGTTACTTTTAATATCATTAATACAAATGAACAGGTTACATTAAACTGTTGTAAAATACAAAGATGTTTAACCGTACAAAGGAAACTGACTGTAACTGAAAACTGATATTTCCTAGCGGGAGTTAACACAGGCAAATACTTTTTCAGGTAAGTCAGATTCCAAATCATACTTTATTGTACTGCCACAGCACAGTAAAATACTTGGTGAAATAATCTCTCACATGCTTTCATTTGGTGTTTTTGTGTGTCCCTTTAGCTTGAATGCTTTTGAAATCACTTTCATACAAAGTATCCTCTAGCTGAAACCTAATGTTTCGGTGAACATAACTGTGCAATATGCACAAACCTTTACTATGCTATTGCAAAACTGAGGAGTCACATCTAATGGTCTGTGAAAAATCCTCCACTTATTTACCAGAATATCGAATGCACATTCTACCATTCGACGAGCTCTTGTTAATCTGTAGCTGTATATTTGTTGTTGAACGCTTATATTTCTATTCAGGTAGGGCTGTAACACATGTTCCAAAAGGGGAAAAACCTAGTTACCAATGATCACGAATGCCATGCATTATCCATTGCTGTTGTTAGATAACGGCCTGCTGCCGGGATTCCCAGTTACTCCAAAGCCAGTTTCCTTCTTATGTTTGAATTCTTAAAAATACTGGAGTTGTTTGACTCTCCAACTGCTCCAGCATTTACTGTGATAAAACAGTAGTCTATATCTAATAAAGCCAAGAGTAAAATTGAGAAGATGTGTTTGTGTTTATAAAACAGATCCACTTCCATTTGGCTTCTTTATTCAAGTGTGTTTCTCATCCACAGCACCAATGCAGGTCGGAAAATGCATTCTTCCACAAAAATAATTAGCTACGTTCATCCAATTATCTTCTGTCTTTTCTGGCATTTCTGTTGTTGTCAGGCAATTCCAAATAGTTGCAACAATCCCTGACAATTTCATGAACAGTTGTTTCTCCTGGAAGGTATTCAAAGGGCAATGAAGCAAACCTGTTACCCTTTGCTAGCTACCTGTAGCCAATTTTAATAACATCATTTGGTTATGCAGTAATCTAATTGGGCCTACTGTCTATGACTGATCTGAAAATGTGTTAATTTTTCTTTTACTTCAGTGAAAGAAGTTTAGCGAAGATGGAGGAACATCAGAGACCACTTCTGAAAGGAACTTCATTTGCAAAAGCAGATGAAGTCTGGACAGCCAGGTACAAAAAGGTGCCAATATATGTATTTTGAACAAATGTTGTTTCTAATACCTCTAACACAACAACACGCCACCTCTTCAAACTATTCACCACCGACACGCAACAATGGAGAAGAAGGTACTGATGAAAGAAAGGAGGATGCACACGGTTCAAGTGGTGGCACATCCAAAACTTCTACGTTTCAAAAGCAACAGCACAAAAGTAATAATTCATCAGTGCGAGGAGACTGCTGCTCTTGCGCTTCGCCTCACATTAACAATCACAAGCATCTTGTATTGTTGCTACTAATGTCCCAGCAATTAACTCACTCATTTGTGGCCAATGTAATGCTGTTACTGGGATATGGACAGCAGCAACTGTCTGAAGCATGAGACATCCATTTTTTGAACATGGAATTTAAATTACACACAGTCTAATTTTCCTTTCCTCACTTTTATATGGGCCCATAGTGTGCTAGAAGCTGTGCATATGTAGAGTGGGGATGTTAACACGGTACACAGAAACATGGGTAAGTCTTTGTGTAAAGTGGTTCTTAATATTACCTGATCTAAAACAAAACTGAACAGCTCTACTAATTTTCATACAAATCTGCAACATAAAGTTTCATGAAGATAACAGATTTTGATTTATTACATGAAGGCACACAGCACTTCTATTAAATCACTCAGTGAGGATGCAAATGTGCCAAAAACAATACATAATAGTATGCTACATATTATACACTACAAGACATCCCTTCATCTTCTGTTCCCATTAAGTAACCTTAAGGATATTTTCATGTCATTTGACGATACATACCCTCTGCAGTTGATTGAGCCTCATTCAACAGCCTCTAAACCAATCAACCAACCACCCTCCTTTTCTCTCTCCCCCCCTTTTTTGGGGGGAAGGGAAGGGGGCAATGCCATCTTCTAGCCATGCAAGATTTTAGATGTTCTCTTACCAATTACACTTCCTTGTTACCACATGATGGCTGAGAGTACAGTTCAAGATATTCTGAATGGGTATTGGTGAGTTCACTGCTATGCTACTGTACTTTCAGTACTCACATTCATGACTTCATAAATCACACAAGTCCTAATAAAAGTATCAAATAATGAATCCATTAAAAGTATCATACTGTACTAGCAGGGTATGAGACTAATCACATTCAAAATACACTGCGTCAAAATATATGAGGTGTAAGTCAAATGTTTCTGGACTCACCATATGGAGCATAAACAGGATATAATGCAACTCTGCACTGCTAGGTACTGCTGAGGTGATTTATTGTGAATTAGTTTAATGAGTGTCACTGTAACAGAACACTGTGTTTTTGTGCAATTGACATTTAAGTGTGTCTGTGTCAAGTGCATCCTGCGATTTTTGTAGCCCTGTGAAATGGCAGAGCTTAAGGAACATAGAACTTGCATTAAGTTTTGTTGTCACCTTGAAAAACTAGCTTCTGATACTCATAAAATGCTTAAAAAAACCTTTTGTGATAACACCATGAGTAGAGCACAAACCTCTGAACAGCATGCATGCTTCAAAGTGGCCACACTTTGGTTGTGGATTTTGACATTCAGATGGCCCATCATCAAGTAGATCCATGAATATGTGGAAAAACTGCATCAAGTCATCCATGAGGGCAAAATGGCATAAACCAAACAATGCTTGTAAAATTCTAGGCTCATAATGCAGTACACACTGACACATGAAGAGCAAGTGATATGCATTCGTCCAAGATCTCACACAATGTAATCATCATTAAGTAACATAAAACAAAAATTGTGTGCTCAAAGTGCACTGTGTAAGGGAAATATTTTGCCTTGTCACAGTGTGTTACTCTAAAATCTTGGTTATATAAAGCAGTTCAAACAAGGCACCAGTAAATGGACAATCTTGGATACAAGACCAAATGTGTCAATATTATACTCTCACCCATGTACAAGTCTCAGAAGTGATTCATCCCTTTTCGAGTTCCTGACTAAAGCCTTGCATGCAATTCTAACTCTCTATTGCGTCACATGTCTGTCTGATCCTTCTTGATTTCAGCACATAAAAAACTTAACAATGATAGGTTTAAAAATTTAACAATGAGAGCAAAAATTATGATTGACAGCTACAAATATTCATACATTATATTACCTATGCGTAAATATTGGTATTCCTCGTCGCATTTGACAACGAAGGGCAGTTTGTGTTAAAGCCAAGATCCCCCCTTCGAATGTGTGGATATGCCGGACCTCCTGATTTGCATGGACTTGGAAGGAAGTGTATTTCTGGAGACCTGGTCCATAGTATGATGTAACATGACCCTGTAAAAAGGCATTGTAATGCATAATTATTGCCCAGGTACTATTAAATATCTCACGAATAAATGAACATTGCACTGTGTAGTGAAGTAACATTACTCCCCCTTTTACTGAAAGCACTTTTCAATTAAATTAAAGCAGTCAAGCAGGTCAGTCAGCAATTCAGTTCTGAACTTGTAGTATAACTTCACATGAAAATCTAAATGTAGTTTTAGATGCATTTTGATAATTTTGGAATGAATGAAAGAATAGATTGCTGTTCACTTACAAGAAAATATTTTGTATTGCCTCTTAGTATTACAAACCTTAGAGGTATTTCACAGCATTCTGTAACCATCATACTAATCAGGGTGCATGTAAAACACTACGTCATGCCTAAATGCACTTACAGGGGGATTTTAAAACTCAGGTAACAGCACAATCCACCCACATATTTCACTATGGAACAGGCATGTGCAGATTGCATGATTCATCATACAGCTGTGAGAGGGCACTACAGACATGTTGTATCACAGGACAATCATTTTAAAACGGCTGACATACTGGAAACATGGTCAAATATCAAAACACATTGTGTGATGCAGTTTTGTTTTTCATTCTTTTTGCATTCTACAAACACACAAAAGGAAAACCTGTTGGATACAGAATAAGTTATAAATGTTTGTGAGAGGTGTCATATGGGTGAAAATTCATCAGTTGGTGGAGGTGTACACAGTGCATGTAAGGTCATGGAAACAGGTGTACATATGGTGCAATGCTGTTGATAATGGTAGGACAGATGTTGATGACGAACAGCAACCTAGACACCCATGCATACCCACCACAGATGACAATGTTTGTTGTGGAGATGTCCTTAACAGAGGGGACAGATGCTTAAGGTGACTGACATCACCCAAGAGCTAGATATTTTGCTGGGTAGTGCACACAGCATTGTCCATAACCAACCAGCTTACAGAAAAAATGTGTGCATGTTTGGGAAAGATCAGGTTATAGTCTATGCTAATAATAACTTATTGGGTGAAAGCATACATACTAAAGAAAAACACAGAAGCTTCATTAGTTGCCAGTAGTGAGAACCTAGAAGTAATGCTGAGAAAACTAAATGCTCATACCTCTAAAACAGAATGCAAGACACAATGACAATGAAATGACAATTAATACAGCCTTTTAAAAGTGACCAAGTTCCAATATTTGCAAACAGCACTCACAAATAAAAATTGCATGCAAAAAGAAATAAGAAACAGGTTAAATTAGAAAATGCCTGACACCATTCATCCCAGACAGACATGATGAAGCTAAGAGTCACTTTTCGCAATTTTGTGAATGTGCCTAAAAAACAGATTGTTGTATGAACTACAGTGACCAAACTTTGAAGCACCAAGCATCCCCATTACAGGTCAGACACATACCACCGAGTTAAACTGCTCAGTAGGCAGTTACCACTAGTCAAAGATGACAGTACACAAGCAGCAACACTAGCTACTGGTATCTTTGTATTGCACTAAATGTTAGGAATATCTTTAAAATACTTACACCCTGATTACCCATCCACAGCAATTCTTCTTGCTGATCAAACGCAATTGCTGAGACTCCAAAACGTTCACCCCCATCTGCAAGTATGGTGTGTGTTTCTTGAAACTCAGCATCTGTATAGCCCTCAGCAAAATGTTCACTTGTGGGAACAAACCCTTCATTTGGCATTTCATACGATTCTTCTTCCACAGGATAATGTGCACTGCCATCAGCATATACTACATACAATATAAATAAAATTACTGACAGCAACTACACTTCATAACGGAATATGCACCAAGACATCTGAATATGGGAAGCTTTAAAAGCAGCAACACGCAAACCCACACTTTGGTGTACTGTCTTACCATGGTCCTCTTCACATAGTAAAATATTTCTACAATACACAAACTACATATATCTATTGCTAAATTAGGGGTTTATTTACAGTTATTAGAGCTATCAGACCACTGTAACCTACCCAAACCTGTAATCTGTCCCTGATTTTGGTTTTTAAGAGTACAGTAGGATCTTGTTTTACAACAGGGTTATGTTCTCAAATATTTGGTTGTAAATTGAATCGCCATAAAACGAGTACTATTTAAATGGTTTAAATTGTGATAGGTTCATGGGCCAAACAAATTAGTCAAATAATTTTATAATTTATAATATTTCTTTACATTATGACATACAATTTTAATTTAATGAATAAGGTATATAGAAAATAACACAGATAATTGAAAAAAATCGATCAAATCACTTAGAAACACATGCACACCAGAAATGAGCTAGAAGTGCACTTAATAGAGAAAGGATGCTTGAGTTGCAACAGTGATACACCACAAGTCGGGAGTGCTCGGTCCGACACGACAAGGGTTGTAAAAGTGAATCGTCGTAAAACGAACCGTTGCAAAAGAGACCCTACTGTACTTGCTCTTGCACTTAACATTCTTAGATTTAACCAACATACACCTCCATATGGGACCACTGTACCATAAAGTTACACACACATACCACCCAGTAACACACTCAGATTTCAAAACTGATTTCACTCTTAACAGAGTCACTTCCAAATAGGTGTGCAACAAAGAATGCTTGTCACAAGAATAACATAAATATGTACTGTCTAAACACAATTTTATTCTTACAAATTAAAATTCAAAACAACTACAAGTCTCAGCTAGCTAGGTTGCCAACATCAGGCTTATATGAAGAATATAAGGCAACTATATACAGAGATTGCTTTGTACATATTCATTTTTGAGGTCTTGTCCATTCTGGCTGAATGCTAGCCCGTTGAAGCACTGTTAAATTTGCTTCAATGGTATTGTATCAATTGGCAAATTGTTGTTAGCTATGTGTATTAGGCATGAAATAATATTATGTATTTTAGTAATGAATTTAAATGAGTTAAATTTAATATACATGTACTGGATTACAATTTAAATTAAGCACATTAAAAAAATTCTGTGGAGCTGGACATTATAATGGTTCATTTTAGGTCTCCATTCTATTTAGTTTATTTTTACACGAAGTTACAATCAACCACCCAATGAAACAAGTTTAAACTTTATAACCTATTATTCTTGAAACTGTGTAAAATTTTTTAGGTGTTTATAAATATTATATAACATTCCTGTTGTAAATTTGAGACCTCAAATAGGTAACTGCAGCTGTAAATTCCCTATTTACATTTTTAACATTCCGCCTGATGACGAATACCCAGCTAACCGAAAATAAAGCTGCGTTTAGACGAACCATATATATTCACATTACTCTTGCAATACTGTAAACACAACCGGAATGTAACACCTGAGAAAAAATACTTGATAAATTACCTAAAGGCATTTGCGGTATCATTTGGAATATGTAGAGAGTTGACTTTACCTTGTAATTGATAAGAAAACTAGACGTGCAACGCGTTATTCTGAATGAACAGAACGGCATCTAATTGAATAATGTATTAAATGAATGTTATACTTACGCAGCATTTCATCTGACGAAGCAGTCACAGTCGGGTCATAATGACCCATTCCCCGGTAATCCATCAGCACTTCCACTCTCTGAACTACTTCATACGCGTAAGTTTACACAATCTTAACCGTAAAATGCGAATAAACATATGACAGTAAACAATCACAACCTCCATCGCAACAAGAACAAAGCAAACATGCGCGTAACAGCTGTTTAAAAAACAAATATCCGATTAATATCTCGAACCACTTTGTACGAAGTCATAAAAATACTAGGAGCACGTAACTTTGTAATTAGCTCAATTAAAAGACGCAACACCGACATTAAATTCTGTTTCAAAAGCACCTGAAAACTATGCACGAAAATAGTACGTCGCTTAATAACGTCCCATAATTCGTCTTCGCAATCGGCGGGAAATGCGAAAATGTGAAGTACACAAACACACCCTCCATAAAGCTAAGGCGTCTTAAGATATGACGCCATAGTCTGGTAGGAATTTACTGACGTTTCGGAGGAACATGCTACCTCGCTTGCGAAACCATCTCCTTTCAGTCAGTCCACGCATATTAACATAACTTTTCCATGCAGCCTATTTCGGTAGCACATTCCTCCAAATGTTCGTAAATTTCTACCAGACTGCCAGGAGTCACATCATGGAAGTCAGTATTATATTCACCGCTGTTAGAACTCTACACCTCACTTGTCTCTTCTAAGTGTGTAACGTTATGAAATATAGCCTGCAGCACTCCCAAAATCTTGATTGCTTTTCATTAAATAAATGTTTAAAGTTTACAGTATGGCACAATAGTATTTACTAAGATATTTATAAGTTCAGCCAGATGTTACAGGCGCACTCTTACAAATGGGCACTTCTCATATGCAAGAAGCATGGCAAATAAAATAAAAACAATAATTTAAATAATTAAGCCCTCCATAGCCAATGGGAAACTGTTAATGAAACATTATTTTTAATTACTATGCACAAAATGCCTATCCCAGTGGCTGTGCAGTCTAAAATGTGGGCAACCAGCTGCCCACTTGCTGGGACTGTGGGCTCAAATCCCATCTGAGACATGGATTTCTGCCTCTTGTGAGTGTTGTGTATTGTCAAGTAGAGGTCTCTGCCTCTGCCTGATCACTCATCCAGAGGAGTCCTACTGAGTCTGGTATGTCTGAGCATGATCATGAAGCCTTGATAATCAGGCGGCCATGGCCCACTGGGGGCTGTTGTGCCATGGAAAAAAAAAAGTGCACAGAATTCATACCTACATCTGATGCACACAGAACATTGTCTTACAAGTACCATTTCTCTATGTCATAGTATCTTGTAGCCATCTGGAATTTGAATGTTAAACTATGTTGCAAAATACATTATAAAAATAAATTTGCAAACTGCAAAGCACAATCAGCCAAGTTTATTTGTAGTAAAAAAAAAAGGCTGCAACAGCAGGAATTTTAATAAAACACCTACAGAATCATGATTCTGATAATGAATCTTCAGTTTCATAACACAGGTTACAAAACTCCGTGGCCTTAGTCCGCACGCGAACTATACCAACAGAGCGGCCGCCGCCGGTCGGCGAAGTTAGTGCCAACTTTTGCGGATAGAGGGGTGTCACGCGGTCAGCGCAACGGGTCCCCAC
>Ga0136643_10000275_pt1 | contig 55627 bp, 48 predicted proteins | sample TergutLab28metaG_FD_96883 | JGI IMG/M metagenome (GOLD analysis project Ga0136643, IMG submission 96883) | Labiotermes labralis P1 segment gut microbial communities from Petit-Saut dam, French Guiana - Lab288 P1 (version 3) (version 3) | ecosystem: Host-associated > Arthropoda: Insects >... | reverse complement strand
TGTTGCCTGTTGCCTGTTGCCTGTTGCCTGTTGCCTGTTGCCTGTGTTCCGCAGCTAAGCCTATTCTCTTGCCAGAGTAATTTAATTGGTAAAGCAAAGTTCTGATACATTTATACCATTATTTTACCATATCAAAAGCAAAAAAGTCAATTATCAGGATTCTTTTTATTAAATTAGTTGTGAAGCAATTCACTATTTGACAAGCTACTGGTTTTTTAATTAAGTTATAAAATAATGAATACACCATTTTACAAAGAAGGCCTTTATTTTCAATGTACAAGATGCTCAAAATGTTGCAGGCATGATCCTGGTTATGTGTTTTTATCAAAAAATGATCTTATTGTCTTATCTTCTCTTTTGCAAATAAGTGAAGAAGAATTTTTTAAAAAATATTGTAAGGTTGTAAATCTTGGTCTTTTAAAGCGTATCACTCTTATAGAGAAAAAAAATAATGACTGTATTTTCTGGGATAATGGAGGATGTACAGTATATGACCAAAGACCACTTCAATGCAAAACATATCCTTTTTGGAGTTCTGTTTTAAATTCTCCTGAAGATTGGGAAGCTCTTGGCAGAAACTGCCCTGGAGTAAATAAGGGAAAGCGCTATACAGAGAAAGAAATTGAAGAAAAACTGGCAATGAGAAGACTTGCCCCACTTTTAGAGTCTGATACATTAAATAAATTTAATTAAAAAAAACAGTTTTGTATAAAAATAAATACGATAGATTGACAAAGAATATCTTTGCATTAAACTGTAGGTCTAGTACAGTTTAATAACTAATATTCCGAATATTCAATATATAGTGTGATATAGTACGGTAATGTATAAGCTTCATGGAGTCAAACTGGTAAATTTATGAAGGTAAAATTCTGGGGAGTCAGAGGCTCTGTTCCTGTTCCTCTTACAAATATGCAGCTTCAAAGAAAGATTTCCGCGGTTGTTCAACGGATTGAGCCGGAAGATCTTGTTTCTCCCGAAGCACGAGAACTATTCATTTCAAAACTTCCAGACTATATTTTTACAACTGTTGGTGGCAACACAACCTGTGTTGAAGTAATGCTTAATGACGGAACTATAGCCCTTTTTGATGCTGGAACAGGTATCAGGGAATTTGGTATTTCACTTTCCAAACAAGGTAAGCATATAAGAGATTACCATGTCTTTTTTTCACATTTTCATTGGGATCATATACAAGGGTTACTGTTTTTTTCGCCTCAGGTATTTAACCCGGAATGTTCAATTACTTTTTATAGCCCTGTAAAAAATTTAAAGGAAATTTTGTCAAATCAAATGAAGCTCCCTTATTTTCCAATAACAATTGATCAATTTAGGGCTAAAATCAATTATGTGACTATTCCTCCGGAAGGAGTTACGCTTGGCAATGCAAAAGTTACCTGTAGAGCTGTAAATCATCCTGGTGGCTGCTATGCATATAAAATTACAGAAAATGATAAGAGTCTTGTTTTTTCAACAGATACAGAACTTAGAGAAGCTGATTTTATTAAAAATGAAAAATCAACCAAATTTTTTGAAAATACAGATCTTCTTATAATTGATTCCCAATATACTCTTGATGAAGCTCTTGAAAAACATGACTGGGGACATACATCTTTCAGTCTTGGAGTTGAGTTTGCTTCTGAGTGGATGATTAAAAAGGTTGTGCTTTTTCACCACGAACCTCTTTATGAAGATAAAAAAGTCTATGAGATTCTGGAAAAAGCGCGCTGGTATGCCAATAACCTTTACAGTTATAGCCCCGAAGTTATTTTAGCGCGAGAAGGCCTTGAAATTGAGGTATAATATTTGGAACTTAATAAAGAAGAGAAAATTTTGCTGTATGCTTTTTTAAAAAAGCATGAAGCAGAACTAAAAAAAGAGTTATATTCTTTAAAATACCGGCTTGAAAAAGAGGTATTTGATTCCCTCACAATTGAAGAAATTCAAGTATTGGATAAAACTGTATGAAACTACTTATCTTTTAATTTGTTTTTAACTCTGAAAAAAATTAAAATATTTTTATAAGAATTGCCTTTATGGAGTCATATTAGATGAAGTCAGATTTAAATAAAAAAATTATTCTCCTTCTTTTTCTTGCAGTGTTTATATCATTTAGTGCAGCAGATAGCCCTAAAGGAGACGCAGGCGCTCTTTTTTATGACCTCCTTTCTCCAGGGCAAGCATCTTCTGCTGCTTCGCTTGTAAATCTCAATTCTCCGTTAGCTGCCATGAATAATCCTGCTTCGACAGGTTTTCTGCAAAGAGCCACGCTTGAGGCTGCATACACAGGTGTAAATGGATATGGTGATTATGATGGATGGGGACATATCGCGGCATTGGGATTTTCTTACCCTGGAAAAGCAGGGGTTTTAAATACATCTTTGTTTCTTATTAACAGCAATTTTGATTTTTATAATTCAGCTTTTTTAACAGGCCTCAATATTTCTGCTGCAAAAGATATTTATGAAAATTTATCGATTGGAGCAGGCTTAAATTTGGGGTATGGCAAAGCAGGGGCTGCAGACTGGATGCTCTCCCTTGATTTAGGATTTATCCACTATCCCACAGAATTCCTGAGCCATAGAAATTTCCGGTGGGGCGCTGTTTTAAGAGATATGGGCAAAGGGTTTTCTCCTGACAACTTTTCCTCAATACCTCCTGCGTTTACACCAGGTGTTGGCGCAGGTATAAATGTTTTTAATCTACCCAAAGCTGCAGGAGATCTTACAGCAAATCTTTTTTTCCCATCTTTTGAAAATGTTGTTGCAGATATTGGCAAGCATATTGCATTTACTAATTCTCTTAGATTAAATCTTGCAGCAAGAGCTAACTTTGATACCTTAAATAATAATGGAATTAAATTATCGAGTTTTTCACCATCAATAGGGCTTTCTTATGGTTTTAGAACAGATTTGAATATGCAGGCATTGAGAGAAAGAGATTGGAATCAGGCAGATTTTATTGTAAATGCTGCATTTACGCAAATTGCTGAAAATATACATGGATACGGAGTTGGTGTAAGGATCCCTTTGGGCATTGAAGATAGAGAAGGGCCTTCAATAAATATCACTTACAATGATGTCCAGCATATATCTCCAAATAATTTTGATGCAAATTACAAACTTGTATTCCCTGTCAGGATCGAAGATAGACGGTTTGTGATGGGCTATACTTTTAACATAATGGATGAAAATGGAAATATTGTAAGAACTTACGAAAATAAAGAAAAAAGACCGGAAAATATAAATTTAAGAAACATTATAGACAGGATTTTATATGTGAGATCAGGCATCCATGTCCCTGCAGAATTTTCATGGGATGGGCTTGGTAATGATCGTCAGCCTGTATCAGATGGCGTGTACAGCTTTTTTATTACTGCATGGGATGATAACGGTAATACCTCAACTTCGGCACTATATAATGTAGTTGTTGATACTGTTCCACCCAGGCTAAATCTGGAAAGACCTGTACTGTTCGCGGACATGATTTTCTCTCCCAATAACGATGGCATCAAAGATTATTTTACAATAAGGCAAAGCGGTTCTGTTGAAAAATCGTGGATAGCTCAAATTTTTGACAACAGGGGCAATGCTGTCAGAAGTTTTGATTTTAGCGGGAATGCCCCTGTTGACATAGTATGGGATGGAAGAGGAGATGACGGGCTGCTTCTGCCTGATGGTGTTTATTCATACAGGATCGAGGGCGAGGATTTTGCGGGGAACAGGACAAGTGGCATGATCCAAAATATTATTATAAGCACTATTGAAACCCCTATAGAGCTAAGGATTTCGGATTTTGCGTTTTCTCCTGGAAATGCAGGAGCCAGAAGCTTGCTTGCATTTTTTATGGATGTGCCTGTAAGAGAAGGGATAGAAAGCTGGAGTCTTGATATTATCTCTGAAAAAGATAACAGGGTAGAGGCAACAATAGAAGGGCGTTTCGTTATCCCCGAAAGGCACCTTTACGATGGAAGAACGTCTGCTGGAAATTTCCTTGCAGATGGAAAATATAGGGCAAGACTTAGAGTTGTATATATTCATGGCAACAGGCCGGAAGTTTATTCACCCCCTTTTGTTGTAGATACAGTCCCCCCTTCTGCTACAGTTACTGCAGAGCATCGCGTGTTTGCTCCGGGAGGAAGCAGCCCCAGAAGCTTTCTTGTTTTTAACATGAAAACATCGCCTGAAAACTTGTGGGAAGGAACTATTTTTGACAAAGATAATAATCCTGTAAGGGTATTCCAGTGGAGACATGGGGTTCCGGAAAACTTCTCCTGGAATGGCACTGGTTCTGATGGCCAGATCCTTGCAGATGGGGATTACTTTTTCGTACTTTCCTCAACAGATGAAGCAGGAAACAGAGGAAATTCGGAAGGATTTCACTTTACAATTGATACAGCAGATACCCCTGTAGCTCTTTCCAGAAATTTTGACGCATTTTCTCCTAATAATGATGGGATACAGGATGTAATTACATTTTTCCCAAGAGCTGAAAGATATGTAGGGATAGAAAGATATTCATTTGTTATTGTCAATAATAATAACGAGATAGTTTTTAGACAGGATGGAGCAGAAAGAATTCCGGAAAGAATAATCTGGGATGGCAGGATCACGGTAGGCAATATGGCAGGCAGAATAATCGAAGACAGATATACTGCAAGAATAGATGTATTATATCTTAATGGTAATAACCCAATAGCTGTTACCGAACCATTTGTACTTGATATAACTTTTCCAGCAATCGAAATTGAGATCGATTATACTCTTTTCTCCCCGGATGGAGATGGCAATAGAGATTTTGTAACAATCAGAATGATCAACCCTTCTTATGAAGATGAATGGAATATAATAATTACAGATTCAAACAATAACGTAGTAAGAAGCTTATCGCAGAGAGGAAGACCAGATAACTATATTTGGGATGGAAGGGATCAAAGTGGAAATATTGTAAGAAATGGGATATATAGATTTACAGTGCAATCGCAGGATGCTGCGGGAAACAGGACTGTAAGAACTATCAATAGTATAGAAGTTGACACGCGCCTTACGCAGGCAATTGTTTCTGTTGAAAGCGAAGGTTTTTCTCCGAATAACGATAATTACATGGACACCATAAGATTCTTTCTCCTTCATACAAACGAGGTGCCAGTAGAATCATGGAGCTTAAGAATCATCTCTTCTGCCGGAAGAACCGTAAGAACATTTGCAGGCGCATCTGTATCAGGTTCAATAATTTCCATACCAGAAACAATAATATGGGATGGAAAAAGCGAAACAGGAGAAATAATAGATGATATATATAGAGCTGAATTCAGAGTGCTTTATAAAAAAGGTGATATAAGAACATCTGAAACCAGAAATTTTATACTGGATACAACACCTCCTAAAGTAGAAATTGTTTTAACGCCTTTTCCGTTTTCTCCGGATAACGATGGAGTAGATGATTATCTTAACATAATTATAAGGCTTGAAGATAAAAGCGAAATACGCGACTGGGAAATACGGATCAGAGATCCATATATGAATGACTTCAGAAGATTTGCCGGAAGAGGTCTTCCGCCAGAAAGAATAATATGGGATGGAATGTCTGACAGGGGAGAGCTTGTCCAGGCAGCAGAAGATTACCCTTATGAATTTACAGCAACAGATATTTTTGGAAATAGTGTTACAGTTTCCGGGATTATAGCTGTGGATGTTCTTGTAATAAGAGATGGTGATAATCTTAGAATCAAAATTTCAAGTATAAATTTCGCCCCAGATAGCCCGGAACTTGTTACAGACATTCCTGAAATAAAAGAAAGGAATGAAAGAATTTTGCAAAGGCTTGCGGAGATCTTAAACAAATATTCTACATATAGAATAAAAATAGAAGGGCATGCAAATAATCTTAGCTGGTATGATCCAGTAAGAGCAGAAAGAGAAGAGCGGGAAGAACTTATTCCTCTTTCTCAGCAACGGTGCGAGACAGTAAAGCGGATTCTTGTTGAAAAAGGTGTTGCAGCAGATAGAATGACTACTCTTGGAGTTGGGGGAACAAATCCAGTTGTTCCGTTTAGTGATCTTGAAAACAGATGGAAAAACAGAAGAGTGGAATTTATATTAATAAGATAAAAATTATATGTCATTCTGTTTTTAAACAGGATGGCTGGACTTAACAGGGTTAATGCATGAAAATTATTAAAAAATTTATTATAACGATTATTTTTGCTTTCATTGTTTCTTTAATTGTTGGAGCAGTGATATTTTACTACTATAGCCTCCCTGTTTCCGAATCAGATGAAGTTATTGTTATACAAATAGAAAGAGGGGAAACCCTAAGATCAATATCCACAAAACTGGAAGAAAATCATTTGATCCGCTCAAGGTTTATTATGATGGCTATAAGCAGAGTAATGGGTACTGAGCAGCAAATGAAAAGCGGGCAATATGGCATAAGCAGAAATATGAATACTATGGAAATTCATAGACTTATTTATTCGGGAGCTGCGATGTTATACAGAGTTACAATTCCCGAAGGTCTTACTGTTTCCAGAATAGCTGCAATACTCGAAGATGCGCAGATTACAGACAGAGAGAGTTTCTTTTATGCTGTAGCAAGTCGCGAGTTGATCAGAAAATTTAATATCCCGGGTTACTCGCTTGAGGGGTACTTATTTCCAGACTCCTATATGTTTCCTCAAAATTATTCTGCAGAAAGAGTTGTATCGCACATGGTATCAAATTTTTTCAAGAGATTAGCTCTGGTATATCCTGAATATAAAAACAAAACACCCGGAGAAATCAATGATCGTGTTATACTTGCATCTATTATTGAACGGGAATATAGAGTGCCAAGAGAAGCTCCAATGATGGCATCTGTTTTTTGGAACAGACTTAACATAGGAATGCGGCTTGGTTCATGCGCTACTATTGAATATATTATTACTGAAATTCTGGGCAGACCGCATCCTACACGTATAACTTATGAGGATCTGCGGTTAGAATCAGATTATAATACATACACAAGATTTGGACTTCCTCCAGGCCCTATAAGCAATCCAGGAGAGATCGCGCTGAATGCAGCATTTCACCCGGCAGAAACAGATTATCTATTTTTTCTTCTAAGAAATAGAGCTACAGGAGAACATTTCTTTTCAACAAGACTTTCTGACCATAACAGGGCAAGGGATTTATATTTAAGATAAAATGTTTGTATCAGATGAAACAATAAACGAGATAATTGAAAAAATAGATATAGAAGAAATTATAGGCAACTATGTAAATCTAAAAAAAACCGGCAGAACTCTAAAAGGGCTATGTCCGTTTCATGCAGAAAAAACACCATCCTTTACTGTTACGCCCGATAAACGGATGTTCTACTGTTACGGCTGCCAAAAAGGGGGAAATATCTTTAACTTTGTGATGGAGATAGAAAAGTTCACTTTTCCGGAAGCGCTTCAATTTTTAGCTCAAAAAGCAGGAATAAATCTTGAACCAGAAGCGCAAGAAGATGTTTCTGAAGAAAGCAAGTTTAAAAAACAGCTTTACAGCCTTTATGATAAAATAAGTACAGCGCTTAATTATATTCTTTTAAATAAACCCGAAGCAGAAAAAGCATTGGAATACTTAAAAAATCGGGGAATTTCGCAATCTTCGATCGAAAAATTCCAACTTGGCTATATCCCGTCCGATAGAAAGTGGCTATACAATTTTTTAAGAAAAAAAAGCTACTCAGAAGATTTTCTCTCCCAAACAGGGCTTTTTTCTTCAAATTATAAAGAAATTTCAATTTTTTCAGGCCGTATTATTTTTCCTATATTTTCAAAATCAGGCAAAGTTATTGCTTTTGGAGGGCGCTGCCTGGATAATTCTTTGCCTAAATACATAAATTCTCCGGAATCTTTGATTTTTAAAAAGAGCGCAGAGCTTTATGGGCTAAATTTTGCCCAAAAAGAGATACGAAAAAATGATTGCGCCTATATAGTAGAGGGCTATATGGATGTAATTGCAATGTCTCAGGCAGGTATAGAAAACTGCATAGCGCCTTTGGGAACATCTTTTACAGAAATTCATGCAGATACTATAAGAAAAAACTGTTCATCTGTAATTTTTGTGTTTGATGGAGATGAAGCAGGGTTTAAAGCAACTGTAAGAAGCTCCTATATATGTGAAAAAGCAAACCTTGATTGCAGTGTTGTTGCAATGCAAAAAGGGGAGGATCCTGCTGATATTCTTAAAAAACAGGATAAAGAGGCGTTGAAAAATATTTTAAAATGTTCTATAAATAGTTTTGTTTTTTTAGTAGATAAATATAAAACTATCTATAATATATCAAAAGAGGAAGGAATTAAAGATTATTTAAATAAATTATTTGCTTTTGTGGTTATTTCTGAATCTGAAGTTAGAAGAAGTGGCAGGCTTAAGGCAATTGCAGAAGTACTTGATACAGATTATGCAAGTGTCTACGATGATTATCTAAGATATTTAAAAAAAGGTGATAAAGAAATATCTAAAACCGCTGCTTTAACAATGGGCATTGACAAAATATCTCCGGAATTGTATTTAATGCTTGCTGTTATAGATAATTATGATTATTTTTATATGGTCCGTAATGAGCTTTCTATTGATGATATACAGGATAAAGCTGCAAGGAATATTTATATAATTTTGGAAGAATCTTATAGAAACAACATTTTTTCGCTTGAGAGTATACTGGAAAAGATCGAAAATTCAGGATTAAGGAGTCTTATTGCAAAAAAACTTTCTTCAGAAGAATTCTCAATAAACTCAAAACAGTTGATTGATGATAGTATTAATGTAATTAAATTAAAAAATTTGCAAGCTAAAAGAATGCAGATTGAGAAAATAATTGCAAAAGATAATGGTTCTGACCCGTATCAGCTTGAAAAACTGATTGCAGAAAAACTTTTTTATGACAAAGAAATTGAAAAATTGAAAGGAACTAATGGTAATAATGTCTGATTTACTCAATGATCCAGCGGTAAAGAAAATAATAGAGTACGGAAAAATCAAAAAAAGAATAACATATGATGAGCTCAATGACTATCTGCCTGATTATATAATCAATAGCGATAAAATTGAAGATGTAATTGCATTATTTGAAAAAAATAACATTGTCATTGAAGAAGAAGATTTAGAAGAAGAAGAAGAGGATGAAGAAGAAGAGGAAGAAGATGAGGAGTCTGGGAATAAGAGAGTTGTAGCTGTTGATAAAGACAATATTATAGATGATCCTATCCGCCTCTATCTTAGGGAAATAGGAAAAGAGCACCTTCTGACTGCGGAGCAGGAAGTTGAGCTTTCAAAACAAATGGAAGAAGGTGAAAATATTATAAAACGGGTAATTAGCGGCTCTGGTATGCTTATTCCTGAATTTTATAATCTTGCCCAAAAGGTTTTTTCCAGACTTGACCCTAAAGATATGGAGCTTACAAAAAAAGAAGTTTCAGAGCTTCTTGCGGAAAGAAGACGGATCAATCAGTTTTATAAAGATTCACTTAAAGGTTGTTATGCTTGTCTAAAGCAATATATGGAAGTAAAGCGAAAAATTCTCTCTATGGGAGAAAATGTGCTTGAAAGTGAAGAACTAAAACAAAAAACAGCCCCTTTGCTTGATTATTTAAAAAGTATTGAGATTCATCAGGATGAAATTCTTAAATTTTCTGAAAAATTTATAAATGCAGAGAAAAAAGTAAAAAAATGTATAAGAGAGCAGCTTAAAATCGAAAGAAGACTTGGAGTCTCAAACATGAGAGAGCTGCGCAACTTGGGAAGAGGTCTTGCAACTACCTCAAAGCGGGCAGAAATCGAAAACAAGCTTCAAATGCCAGCAGATGTTATTAAAGAAAAAATAAGAATTATTCAAATCAATGAAAAAAGATTGCGCGAAATGGAAGCAGAGTTTGAAAACTCTATAGATGATATTCTTAAAATGTCCCAGGAAATATCCTATGGCAAGATAATGATGAAAAATGCAAAGGACCGGCTGATTAAAGCGAATTTAAGGCTGGTTGTGAGCATTGCAAAGAAATATACAAACAGAGGGCTTCATTTTTTTGACCTTGTGCAGGAAGGAAATATTGGGCTAATAAAAGCTGTTGAAAAATTTGAATATAGAAAAGGATATAAATTTTCAACATATGCAACCTGGTGGATAAGGCAGGCAATAACCCGCTCCATATCAGATCAGGCAAGGACAATACGTGTACCTGTGCATATGATAGAGCAGATAAATAAAGTAGTAAGAGAATCCAGGCAAATAATGCAACTTTTGGGAAGAGAGCCTAATGATGAAGAGATTGCAGAGCGACTTGGATGGTCTGTAAGCCGTGTTAAGGCTGTAAAAAATGTAGCAAGAGAGCCAATTTCTCTTGAAACACCAATTGGAGAAGAAGAAGATTCGCTGCTTGGAGATTTTATCGAAGATAAGGATGTAGAAAACCCAGCATCCCAGACAGCATTTAAGCTTCTGCAAGAGCAGCTTCAGGAAGTTATGAAGACACTTCCGCCAAGGGAGCAGGAAGTTCTTAAAATGAGATTTGGACTTGAAGATGGATATTCACTTACCCTTGAAGAAGTAGGGCTCTATTTTAATGTAACAAGAGAAAGAATAAGGCAAATTGAGGCAAAAGCACTCAGACGGCTTAGGCACCCCAAGAGAAGTAGGCGCCTTAAAGATTATATAGACCAATAGAAAATATTAGGAGTGTTTAAATGGTTCAGGAAGTATTTGAAAAATTACAAAATTTACAGGATGTTCTGCTTCAAAAATATGATATTGAAAATGAGATAAAGGATATTCCAAAAGCGCTTGTTATAAAAAATGAGCTTTTGGCAAGGCTTAAAAAACAATTTATTGATAAAAGCGGCTGTTTGAGAAAAAACAAGAAAAACTAAAATCAATGAAAGAGAGGCTTAGAGATGCTGAAGCTCTCAGGGAAAAATATGAAAAAGATATGGATATTATTAAAACCCAGAGAGAATATGAGCTTCTTGATAAAGCAATAAAAGAAACAACTGAAAAAGAACAGCAACTTCGTAAAGATATTCTTAAAGAAGAAAAAGAGATAGAAGAGCTTAATCAGTTTATAGAACGGGAGCAGCAGATAATTTCTGAACAGGAAGAAGAAGTAAAAGCCGAAGAGCGCAGGATCGATAGCGAAAGCGAGCAGAAAAAATCGATTCTTGCCAAGCTTGAGGAAGAAGAAAGGGTAATTATCCCTGGACTTGATGATGATATTCTTTTTAAGTTCGAAAGAATTATAAAAAATAAATCTGGTCTTGGAATTGTCCCTGTAAAAGGGTCGGTCTGTACAGGTTGCCACATGATCCTCCCATCGCAGTTTGTAAATGATGTGCGCAATGGAAAAGAAGTCCTTTTTTGTCCATATTGCAGCAGAATACTTTTTTATGTGGAGTCTGATAAAGATAGTTTTCCTGCATTTAAAGAGAGCGATATTGGTGGATTTTCCGATTACGAATATGATTATGATGAAGAATTTGAAGATGAAGAGTTTGTCGAAGATATAGCTCCGGATGTAATTTCCAAACGTGAACCATTGCACGGCCATGATGATGAAGAATATGATGCTGATGAAGAAGAAATATTCGAAGAAGAAGAGCCTGAAATCTTTGAAGAAGAAGCTGAAAAATTTGAGGAAGAAGAGGAATTTGAGGAAGACGAAGAAGAGGAATTTGAGGAAGATGAATTCGAAGAAGATGAGCAAGATGCAGATGACGAAGAAATAGACATGGAAGATGAAGAGCTCGAGTCAGATGACTTTGAGGAAGATGAAGAAGATAAATAGGCAGGTTGGATTATCGCCTAAAAAATTTTTTTAGGAGGAAAGTCCGGGCTCCATAGAGTACAATGCTGGCTAACAGCCAGACTTGCAGTTGTAATGACTGTTGAGTAGAAAGTGCCACAGAAAATATACCGCCGCTTCTTTTGGAGTGGTAAGGGTGAAAAGGCGGGGTAAGAGCCCACCGGGTACCGGGAGACCGTGACCGCAGGGTAAACCTCATTGGGAGCAAAGCCAAGCAGTGGAGGGGTTGCTCGCCCTGTTTACAGCAAGCCAATTTTGGTTTGCTGTAAATATTCCACGGGTAGGCTGCTGGAGGGGTTTAGAAATAAATTTCCCAGATAGATGGTAATCACCTTTAAAAAGGAACAGAACCCGGCTTATAGACCTGCTTTCCCCGGTCATATATGGGAAACCATATATGACCGGGATATATATTCCAGGCATATATAGGAAGCTATATGCGGCTGGATATTTTAATATTAGGGAAAAAAGAGTGTTTTTATCTGAAAATAAATATAAATTTACATCAGAATGGCGCAGAAAACAGAAAAAGAGAAAAATTACTGTTTTTTTCCTGATTATAATATTAGTTGGCGTAAGTATTTACTTTTTTAATAAAAATAAAGATTTTTTTTCAGGAATAACAAACAATCCATCGCAAAATCAAATAATTATGGATTTATGGGAAAACCAAAGATATTTGGAGCTCATAAATTTTTCTGACTCTCTGCTTGAACTTAATCCTGCTGATGCGCATGTCCTTATGTTTAGAGGGTTTGCAAGTTTTTATGAAGGAAATTCAAGAATCAATCGGGAAGATAAGCTTCATTTTATAGATGAGTCTATATTTTCTTTGCGTAAAGCGCTTGTTTTTAATAGTGAAAGAATGAGACCTCAAATCCATTATGTTCTTGGCCGCGCTTATTACCATAAAGGAAAATATTATGCAGACCTTTCTGTAAGATACCTTGAAAAATCAATTGCTGAAGGGTTTACAGGAAAAGATACCTATGAATATCTTGCGTTGGCATATGCAGAGCTTGGGAAAAAAGAGCAAAGTGTTCGCTTTTTCGAATTGGCAGCAGAAAATAATCCATCAGATATTCTTTTTTCACTTTTGGCTCAAATGTATTTTGATCTTGGATCTTTTAATTTAGCGGAAAATTATCTTATTGAGTCAAATAACAAAACAACAAACCCGCAATTGGAAGAAAGAAATCTCTTTATTTTAGGGCTGATTTTTGAAGGCAGAAACGATATGAGAAGAGCAGAGGAATCTTATCGCCGTATTGTTCAGATAAATCCTGGCTCTGCAGATGCGTTTTACAGACTAGGATTGTTATATGAAATTGCAGGTGATAGAGTTAGGGCGCGCGCTGAGTGGAGGAACGCTCTTCGCCATGATCCTCAGCATTATGGCGCCAGACTTAAGCTATTTTAAATAAAATTATTCTCTGACAAATTTACATTATTTTTTTTTTAAATTATAATAACTATGGAATATTGTAGTAATGACCGATGCATTATAGATATTTATTAAAATCAAAGATGTAACTTTTCATAGATGGAATATATAGATGACACCGTGTAGGGAAGGGGATGATAAAATGGGATTGTGGACTAAAATTGCTGGCGCTTTTCGGCCAGATATTGGGATAGATTTGGGAACCTGTAATACTCTTGTTTGTGTTCGTGGAAAAGGGGTTGTTCTTGGGGAGCCTTCTGTTGTTGCAATGGAAAGAGGGACAAAAAAAGTAATTTCTGTGGGAACAGAAGCAAAAAAGATGCTCTGGAAAACTCCTGGTGACATTATAGTAATAAGGCCGTTGCGCGATGGGGTAATTGCGGATCTTGAGTCAACTGAAAAAATGATCAGGTATTTTATATCAAAAGTTTTGTCCAAAAGATGGATTGTAAAACCAAGAATGGCAATAGGTATTCCAAGTTGTATTACAGAAGTTGAAAGAAGAGCAGTTGAGGAATGTGCATATAAAGCAGGCGCAAGTGATGTAAAAGTAATAGAAGAATCGCTGGCAGCTGCAATAGGCGCTAAAATTCCTATTTTTGCCCCTGCCGGGAATATGGTTTGCGATATTGGCGGAGGTACAACAGAAATATCTGTTATTTCGCTTGGTGGAATGGTAGTAAGTAATGCCATAAGGATTGGCGGAGATGAGTTTGATGAAGCAATAATAAAGCATGTAAGAAGCATCCACAATTTAATAATTGGTGAACAAACTGCAGAATCTATAAAAATAAAGATCGGAAATGCTTATCCGGATAAAAAAATTGAAAAAATGGAAATAAAAGGGACAGATGCCATTACTGGATTGCCAAGAAGGCTTGAGATGGATTCTATTGAGGCAAGAGAGGCTCTTCTGGAACCTGTAAACTCCATACTGGAAGAGATAAAAAAGACACTTGGACAAACTCCACCGGAATTGGCAGCGGATATAGTAGAAAGAGGAATTGTAATGACAGGCGGAGGGGCGCTGCTTGCAGGGTTTCCAACTTTGATTTCAAAAGAAACCGGTGTTCCGGTAATACTTGCAGAAGACCCTCTTAACTGTGTAGCTATTGGCGCTGGAATGTATTATGATTTTACAAAAAATGCGGCAAACAAAACAATTTATAATTTTATAAACTAAAGAATGTATTGAAATGAAGTTTTTGGCTAGGAATAACAGGATAAAAAAAAGTACTCTCCTTTTTATCCTACTCCTGTTTATTAGCTCTGTTTTGATCATGTCAAGCGATAGAGGCAGAGAATCTTTAAGAATATCAGAAATCGGATTTTCTTTTTTGTCGTTTTTTCAGAAAGGATTTTCATATACAACAAGTTTTTTTGTTGAAACAGTTAATTCAATTAATGAGCTTAGAAAAATAAAAGCAGAATATGTTAAATTATTGGAACGTCTTTCTGTATATGAATCTCTTGAAAAAGATCATTTTGCCCTTATAAGAGAGAATGATGAGCTGCGGAATCAGCTTATGTTCAGCAGCAGGACAAGGGCAGAAAAAATTCCAGCCCAGATAATCGGGCATGATTCTGGAATTTTTTATAATACAATAACGATCGATAAGGGGCGCAGGCATGGAGTAACTTCAAATATGCCTGTTGTTGCTTTTCAGGACGGGTTTCAGGGGCTTGTTGGGAGAGTTGTAGAAGTAGGCCGTTCATCATCCAAAATTATACCGTTATATGACAGAAAATTTTCTGTTGCAGCAAGGCTTCATGACTCAAGGCATGAGGGGCTTGTAAGCGGGACAGGGCGAAATTCACCGCTTATAAGAATGAGCCATGTAAGTAAAAGCGCAAGCGATAGGATAGGATATAACGATCTTGTGATAACATCTGGTCTAAGTTCTGTATACCCACCTGGAATTTTTGTCGGGCGAGTCAGGGGAGTAGGCGCAAGGGGGCATGAGCCATCTCTTGAGCTGGAACTTGAACCTGTTATTGATTTTAGCAGACTTGAATTTGTATTTGTTCTTATAAAAGGATCTACTTATGAAGAAGAGTAAGTTTATTCCTGTTGTTATTGTTATGTTTCTTTTTGTGTTGCTTGAAACCACGCTTTTTAAAAAGTTTCCTTCAAATTTTATATATCCGGATATAGCGCTTATAATACTTGTATTTTTTTCAAACTATAGAGGTGTTGTTGCGGGACAGGCCAGCGGCTTTATAATAGGGATAGCAAAAGACTTTTTAAGCCTTTCTCCGCTTGGTTTTAATAGTTTTATAAAAACTGTAATAGGTTTTATATTTGGAAATTCTAAAGGCAAAATATTCATTGACCCGATTTTTTTCCCAATGCTTTTGATTTTATTTGCCACACTTATAAAAGGCTTTGCTGCTGCTATTGTATCATCAGTTTTTCTTGCTCCTGAGGCTGCTCCTGCTATTTTTACTGTCAGATTTGCTATTGAGCTGGTCCAGAATTGTATATGTGCGCCTTTTGTTTTTGCCTTTATGAAGCTTGTTAAGCTTTATACATTTGAAGACAGGGGTTTTTAATATGGGAAATGGAAGTGATTATTATTCTAATGGGAAAGAGACATTAAAAGTCCGCATATTTGCTGTTATAATATTTACGTTGGCTCTTGTGATTTTCTACTCTATTTATCTTTATTCTATTCAGGTTGTAAAAGGGAGCGAGCATAGAGAAAGGGCTGTATCTGTTGCAAGAAGAGAGTCTGTAATTCCTGCTTTGCGTGGCATTATATATGATAGAAATTATGATGTTCCACTTGTTACGAATGTTGATTCATTTGCTGTTGATATAATACCTGCAGAACTTGATTTTGAAAGATTTGATGAAATTGCAGGCAAACTTGCCAATATTCTTGGAATAAGAAAAGAAGATATCTTGTCCAGAATATCTCCGAGGATGAGGCATCAACACAGACCTGTTGAAATCAAAGACAGGATCGAATTTGAAACTATACTTGTTCTGGCAGAAAATATAGATAGATTCCCGGGCGTTGTCTGGCGCAGTAAACCAAAGAGAGCCCATTATGGACCAGGGTCTCTTTCTCATATTTTAGGATATATTGGCAATATCAGCAGAGAAGAATTACAGGTTCTTTTTAACAGGGGCGGCTTTACGCCCAATTCAGAGATTGGTAAAATGGGCATTGAAAGAGAATATGACCATATTCTAAGAGGGAGAGATGGATTAAGATATAACACTGTAGATGCCAGAGGAAGAAAAATAGGAGATGCCAGAGGAAACGAGGCAGTATTGCCAATTGCTGGAAAAAATCTGGTGCTCACGATTGACAGGCGTATTCAGGAGCTTAGTGAAAAAGCGCTTGGTGAGAGGATTGGCACAGTTGTTGTTATGAGACCTTCAACGGGTGAGATTCTGGCAATGGTTTCATATCCATGGTTTTATCCAAATAAACTTTATAGCAGTGCAGCTTCTCAATATTTTAGCTCTGTGTCTGCTGACACAAGATTTCCTTTTTTAAACAGAAATATCCAATCGTCATATTCGCCTGGGTCTGTTTTTAAATTTATTACATCTGTGATAATTATTGAAGAAGAGCTGTTTCCACAAAGGGAAAGAATTGTTTGCAGGGGGCGTATTCATGTTGGCGATAGATTTTTTCATTGCCACAAGAGAACAGGTCACGGTTCTTTGGACCTTGCAAGAGCTTTTGCTGAGTCCTGTAATATTTACTACTGGACAGTAGGGCGGGAGCATATTGGTATTGATAGGATCGCAGACTTCTCCAGGCGATTTGGTTTGGGCCAAAGGACAGGCATTGATATACCCGGAGAAGTACGCGGTCTTGTGCCAACTCCCGAATGGAAGCTTTCTACTTTTAATATTCCATGGGTTGGGGGAGATACTCTTAACATTTCCATTGGAGAAGGATTCCTTGAAACAACTCCTTTACAGCTCGCAAATGCAATTTCAATGGTTGTTAACGAAGGTGTAAATTATGTTCCGCGACTGGTTAAAGAAATAAGAGACCCTGTATCTGGTAAAGTTATTGAATCATTTGAGCCCAGGGCCCTTAATAAAGCTTCTATTCGGGGGGAAACATTCAGAAGAACACAGGAAATCATGAGATACGCAGTTACACACGGAACTCCAAGAGTTGTACTTACTACCAGGGCTACGCAGGTTGCGGGAAAAACAGGCACAAGCGAAGTAGGGCTTGCAGATAGATGGATATCGTGGTTTGGCGCGTATGCACCGTATCAAACAGATAATCCTGATGAGCAGGTTGTAGTGGTTGTAATGGTTGAGGCAACGAATGATTGGGAGTGGTGGGCTCCAAAAGCCTCTAATGTAATTTTTCAGGGGATATTTGCAAATCAAACTTTTGAGCAAGCAGTAGCCGCCCTTAATGTCTGGTACCTTAGGCCATAATCCTGGAGAGAGCAAAGTGAATGTAAAAACAAATCTGAATTTTGATTTTTTAATTCTTATAAGCGTTATCTCTCTTGTATTTATAGGGGTTTGCTTTATATATTCGAGCAACATTACTTCGGATGGAACAATCCTTTCAAATGAATACACCAAGCAAATTGTTTGGGCTTTGATAGGTCTTGTTTTAATGGCAGCTATAATCATGTTTGATTATAAAACTTTTGAAACTTTTGCAATCTATATATATTTGGTGTCTATTGTTCTTCTTGTTATTACTCTGCTTTTTGGAAATGTGGTGAATGGTTCCAGAAGATGGCTGGGAATAATGGAGTTTGGAATTCAGCCTTCGGAATTTGCGAAAATAACTACAATAATATTGCTGGGAGCATTTTATGCAAAAAACTCCAATGCTATGACAAGGATAACAACGTTACTTAAAGGGTTTTTAATAATTTTGTTTCCTGTTGTATTAATAGTTCTCCAGCCCGACATGGGTACTGCATTGGTTTATTTTCCGATTTTTCTGGTTATGAGTTTTACTGCTGGCGCAAAAGTGCGACATGTTATGTATATTGCTTTAGTAGGAATACTTACAATGGTTTTAATAGTAATACCTGTGTGGTTTAGGCATATATATAGCGGAAGCGAAGCTGTTATTAACTTTTTTGTTGATTCCAGATTTTATTACATTATATTGATTTCCGGTCTGGCAATTATGGCCATATCGCTTTTCGCATACTTTTTTACAAAAAAGGGATTTTACTATTATTATTTTACATATTTTTCATCAATAATTGTGATTTCAACTATAGGAGCAATTATTGGTAAGATGGTTTTGAAAAGTTACCAGATTATGAGGCTGGTTATATTTCTTGATCCTAACATAGACCCAAGAGGCGCGGGCTGGCATTTTATACAATCCATAACAGCTGTAGGGTCTGGCGGTATTTTTGGTAAAGGTTTTTTGAATGGAACCCAGAGCAATCTCAGGTTTTTGCCACAGCAGTCAACAGATTTCATTTTTTCAATAATCGCAGAAGAGATTGGTTTTATGGGATGCCTTTTGGTTTTTTTCCTGTTTCTTATAATTATTGTGCGGGGCTATATGATTGCTATAGCTGCAAAAGATTTGTTTGGAACAAATTTAGCCAGTGGAATTTCTACAATGATCCTTTTTCATTTTATGGTTAATATTGGAATGACTATAGGGATAATGCCTATAACAGGTATACCGCTTTTTTTCATCTCTTATGGTGGGTCATCTTTGTGGACTGCCATGATAGGCGTTGCGCTGCTTATTAATGTTTACTATAGACGGTATAGGTTTTCACTGAATGCATAGTGGTCTCGCGGAAAAAGATATTAGAGCTATACTAATGCAGGTGGAAAATCCCGGCCGCTATGCAGGCGGCGAATATGGAAGCCACAATAAAAATGCGCAGGCTGTGTTTAAAATAGCTATATCATATCCTGATATGTATGATATAGGGATGGCGAATAACGCTGTAAGAATACTCTATAACTTGTCGAATAGTGTTGATAATGTTGTGTGCGAGAGGGTTTTTGCCCCTGCGCCTGATTTTGAAAAAGTCTTAAAAGAATCATCACTGCCATTGTTTACTCTTGAGAATAATATCCCGCTTTGCGATCTTGATATGCTTGGATTTACTTTTGGTTATGAACTTACTGCGACAAATTTATTAAATATTTTAGATCTTGGAAAAATTCCTGTTTATAATTCCTGCAGGGATAAAAATCACCCTATAATTATTGCCGGAGGGCCAGGTGTTACAAATCCTGTTCCATACGGAGACTTTATAGACCTCTTTTTTATTGGAGAGGCTGAAGAAGAATTTGAAAAACTTCTTTGCAAAGCAGTTGAGCTAAAAAAAGCAGGCGCAGAAAGAGATGAAATTTTTTCAATGATGGCTAAAAGCGAGAATGTGTGGCACAAAGGGAAAAAGGAAAAAGTATGCAGGGCAGTGTATGGCAAATTCTCCGAAGAATATATAAAAAGAAAATATAACCTTGTCCCATCGGTAAAACCTGTGCAGGATAATGGTGTAGTTGAAATAATGAGGGGCTGCCCCAATGGATGCAGATTTTGCCATGCAGGTTTTTTCTATAGGCCAAAAAGGGAAAAGGATTATAAAATAATTGACAGGGAAATCGAAGAGTTGGTTTTTGAAGCTGGTCATAGGGAGATAACTTTATCTTCTTTATCTTCGGGCGATTATTCATCTGTAGACAATATTATTAAAAAATTAAATAAAAAGTATTCAGGGCTTGGGGTTTCTTTTTCATTACCTTCGCTAAAAATTAATTCATTTACAGTATCTCTGTTGTCAGAAATAGGGGAGGTTAGAAAGAGCGGTCTTACATTTGCGGTTGAAACTCCGGACCCAGCTTCCCAAAGAGGGATCAATAAAGAAATTAATATTGAGCAAACTATTGCAATTATTAAAGAGGCAAAACTTTTAGGGTGGAGGGTCGCAAAATTTTATTTTATGCTAGGCCTCCCTTCTGTATATAAAAATTCCAATGATGAGGAACTCTATTATCAGGAAAGCGACAATATAATTAATTTTCTTTTTAAAATTCATGGAGCAACAGGCATAGATATAAATGTAAATATAGGAACATTTGTTCCTAAACCTCATACCCCTTATCAGTGGGCAGCGCAAATGAAAGAAGATGCAGCCATGAAGCAGATACACTATATAAGAAACAGGCTCAAAGGGAAAAATATAAAAGTTGGTTACCATTCTCCAATGATGTCATTTGTTGAAGGGGTATTTTCCCGTGGCGATGAAAGAACAGGTAAGCTCCTTTTTGATGCATGGCAAGCAGGCGCAAAATTTGACGCGTGGGAAGAGCATTTTGATATGGCACTATGGAAAAAAGTTATAGAATCCCAAAGCTGGAATGTAGAGGAAGAGATAGCCAGAGAAAGAGATATTGCAGAAAAATTCCCATGGTCTGGAATATCAATGAATATATCTGAAAAATATCTGCTTGATGAATATGACAATTCATGTAATTCAAAACTTACGCCAAAATGTGAAACAGTATGCGCGCATAACTGTGGAGTGTGCGGCTGCAATGCTGGAATTGTAAACTCTGAAATAAAAGAGGAAACAGGTGTTGAGGAAGATATTGTTTATTCGCTTGGAAAAGGCGAGGAGAGATATAGGGTAATATTTAGTTTTTTTAAAAAAGGGAAACAGATATATCTTGGGCACCTGGATATTTTAAGGCTTTTTGAAAAAGCTTTTCAGAGAAGCAGGCTTGGTGTGAGATTTACAGAGGGTTTTAATCCCAAACCTAAACTTGAGTTTGCAAATCCGCTGACTCTTGGAGTGGAATCTGAAGGGGAAATTGCATCAGTGGAAACTTACTTGGAATATGACAAGGATCAATTTGTAGGGAAATTAAATGACGCTCTTCCCGCTGGAATCAAGATAATAGATGCTTTTTCCCATAAACTTAATTGCGGGAATAAAAAAATATCACTGATGTCTCTTTACACCGGAAGTGTGTACAGGATTTATTTTCCAAAAGATGAATGTTATAGAAGTTTGCTGGAAGAATATATATGTGGAAATTCGCTTGACGAGTCTGTAAGGCTGGAGGAACTTGAGGGTTCTGATGATTCTGCTAACGATGCTGGGGTTGCCTGGTCTGGTGTGCGGGTGAGGATTGCTGTAAAGCCGGGGAGCAAAAGTCTTTTTAAAATATTGAAAGAAGCATTGAATTTGGAAGCTCCTCTTTCAAAAGTTATTGCAATACGGGAAGAAATTTTTGCAGGAGAGGGTTTAAGGAATTATTTTTCGTTTTTTAGGAAAGCTTAGCTTGGGAGTTTAGTTCGGAAAAGCTTAGGTCAGGAAAGTTTAAGTCAAGAAAGTTTAGCTTCTTCCCATAGTTTGTCCATTATTTCAAGATTTTCATGCGTCATATTGATTCCCTTCTCTGCCATCCCTTTTTCAACTTTTTTAAAACGGTTTAAAAATTTTTCATTTGTTCTATGAAGAGCTATGGATGAGTCGATTTTAATAAATCTTGCCATATTGATAACCGAGAAAAGAATATCTCCAAGTTCTTCTTCGATTTTATCTTTATTTATATTTTCCGCAGCAAGTTCATATTCAAGTTCATTTATTTCTTCTTTTACTTTTCCAAGCACATCTTCAACCTTATTCCAGTCAAAGCCTGCTTTGGCAGCTTTTTTTTGCAGCCTATAAGCTCTTTCCAGCGGTGGGATACTCTTTGAGATACCATCAAGTCTTGATTTTGTTTCTTCGTTATTTTCTGGTGCATTGCTGTTGGCAGCTTCGTTTTTTTTGATTATCTCCCAGTTTGTGATAACTTCGTCCGGAGTTTTTGCAGTGGTATTGGAAAACACATGAGGATGTCTCCTTATAAGTTTTTCCGATACTCTGTCTATTACTTCTTTAAAAGTAAAAGCATTTTCTTCTTCTTTTATTCTGACAATAAAACTTACTACAAGCAGAATATCGCCAAGTTCTTCTGCTGTATGGAAGTCATCATTTTTGGATATAGCTTCTATACATTCATATACTTCTTCGAGCAGATTGGTTCTTACAGAGTTTGCTGTTTGCTCCTTGTCCCATGGGCACCCATCTTTGCTTCTTAATTTGATTATTACATTATAAAAATTCTCAAAGGATTTTAGTAGGTCGTTCATTTTTCCATTTCTCCGCATATAACAGGATGTGTTTTTTATAGTCTCTATTTTATAGATGATTTTTTCAAGATTAATTTTGACAAGTATTGGATAATATAATACTCTAAACGCATGAAACTTATCGGTGTTAAAAATGAATAGAAGAATCATATTAATTATACTTTTTGTGTTGATTGCAGGTTATATGTTTACGCAACTTGAACCTGCTGAACTTAAAGAAAAATTCACGACGATCCACCCTATAACTGCAATAAGTTTAGTTATTATAGTCGCCTACATAGTAGTCAGAATAAAATACAAGAAAAAGCAGACAGAAGAAGATGAAGCAGATTCCACTAAAAGTGAATCCCCAGCAGATTCTGATAAAACGGCAGAGGATAAATAAAGCCATCTCAAATTAAAAAATGATGGAGAATTTCCACCGAATTCAGTTATTAAGGATTACTTAATAACTGCCGCTGATGGCAAGTAAAATGATGTTACTTATCTTTAACTTTCTATAATAGAAAGTTAAAGATAAATTTGCTTAGATAAATAATTATAAGTAAAAAATACTGGATTGAAAAATACCGAAAAGATATTGGCGAAAATTAAGCTTTCAAAAACATTATTAAAAACTTTCTGGAACAAGGGCTAATTTATTTATAGACTCATGCACTCTGACAAGGGCATCATATACTGCCAAAACATCATCCGAGTTCCATGTGCGTAAAGATTTTTCATCAATTACACCCTTGCTTTCAATAATTATTTTCTCAAGTTGAGCTTCATCAGCAACAGCAACAACAGCTTGTACTGCCGCATTGCTTTGAGCTTTTTTCAGGTTTAGAATCAGGCTGTCAATTGATCCTTTAGACTGCACTTCAAAGACGTAAATGGCTTTGCCCATGTTTCCAATTTTGGCTTCCCATACGGCATCTACAACTGCACCTGAGGCAATGTGTACTTCAGAGCGGCTTTCAAAACCTAGAAGCTCTCCGATTGATACAAGTTTTTCTTTAATTTCATCATGAAGTGATGTTAATTCTTTATTGGAAATTTTTACAGTATCAATGGTTTTTTCAGTTATTGATAGTACTTTCTTTTCTGCAGATGGCAATACCTCATCCCAAAGGAAGTAATCCACCGACAACAGATCTGCTTCTTTGATGCCACTTTTAATAAGCCGAGAGGATATTTCTTTTGCAATGCTGCATATTTCCAGATATTTTTTACCAGTATACTGATAGTTGTACTTTGGCATCCCATCAATCTCGAGGTATGTAAAACACTGGATTGTAGTCTTATTAAGAATTACATATTCTTGTGGGTTGATATACATTAAAAGTTCGCTTATGGTTGCAGGCCCAAAACCTTTAACATCTTTTAAGAAATTATCCCAGCGGGTTTCGATTGGATTTGTGTTAAAAAGTAATTCGGTTAATCGTTTCTTTAGATTTTCAAACCCATTATCTGCAACAATTTTATCCACTATATATTTTTTATTGCCCCAAATGAGCATTGACCAAAGCTTGCTGATATATTCATAGAAAGCCTCTACAGTCATTCCTAGAAGTTTATCTTCTGAAAAAGACTGATAATATTCTCTTCGTTCTTTTCGTTCTGCTCTCTGCTCGGAATAATATGTGGGATTAGTTTCTTGTTTATTTTTATAGTTTTGTATTGCTGTTTGTAATTTTATATCATGCATTAGTCCTAATCTCCATCGACATTCAGAATTATAATTAGAAGGATACTAACTTCTTAGAAAAATAACAATCGCAGATTACAACAGGATTAATTGTCTGTTGTTATTAAATACAGGAGGGCATACTGTCAAATTCAACGCTTAGAGGAAGAGAGAGTTTTTATTTTTTAAAGATCAGCTCCAATCGATGTCTTCGTGTCTGGTGTATTTGCCTTGCTTAAGCGCTTCCCTGCCTGCATGAATAGCTTCTACTTCATACTCCGCACCTAATAGTTTTTGGAATCGCTGATAGACATCTTCATCAAAGCAGGAAATTTGCCATACGTATTCCAAGAAGTCTACACGCTAGTCTTGCTATGGAAGCTAAAAAAGATGGCGTATTTCTTAACCAATATGCGCTTTATCAATTAAGTAGTCGCCTAAATAGATAGTTAGAATAAAATACAAGAAAAAACAGGCAGAAGAAGCTGAGGCAAAATCCGCTAAAATGAATCATCAGCAGATCCCGATAACCCATCTCCCCCAAAAAAATAAAGCCATCTCAAACAAAATGAAATGGCTTGTTTTGTGTTAGCAGGGGCAGGAGTTGAACCTGCGACCTCCGGGTTATGAGCCCGACGAGCTGCCAGCTGCTCTACCCTGCGGCATCTGAGTCATTAATATACGGATATTAAGTAGTTGTGTCAATAAGATAAAGGCTATTTTTATAACTATTACAAAGATTTAGCTGTTTTCATAAAAATATTCTATAAAAGAGAATCTTTTATAGCAGCATAGGTCAATTTGTATCTGTTTTCTCGGTTGTATCAGCATTTTGAGAAAGTTTATATAACCTATATCCTGCCAATAAAAGCAAAGGTATTGCCAGGAAAGAAATAAAAGCTTTTAAAGAAATCAAAAAATTATACAGGCCATGAATTAAAAATGCTTCTCCAAAACCCCGTACATTGCTAAATTTTTTGGAATGAATAATTTTTACAGAGAAATATCCGATGATCCCTGCTGTTATTATATGAAGCGGTATGGCGCTGAATAGTCTAAACATCACAACAAATGAGGCATCAAGACTATACATGATATTTTCAAGGCATGCAAAGCCAGTTCCCACAGCTACGGCTGTAGCAATCCCATCTCTCAAGTTGTTTATTTTTCTAATAAAAAACAAGATTTGTATTACCAAAAATTTTGTTGCTTCTTCTACAAGAGAAGCTATAAAAAATGCATCAATAAAAGTTTTAAATAAACCAGTTGCAGCCCCGGTTTTGATTGACAGCAGGTATATAATAAAAATAGCAGGATAAACTGCGCAGAGTCCGGTTATCATTGATATTAATATTTCTTCTACTTTTAGATTACTTTTGCGAAAAAGAATTATAAAAATAAGAATTCCAAATAAAACTGAAAGCAGAACATTGATAAATAAATTTCCCATAATTAATTTAAACCAGATTGTATAATATGCTTCATATAAAGTCGATACCTGAAAAAATATTACCAAGAAAATAAATTTGACTACTGCTTTTTAATTTTTTATCTTTTATTATGAAGAATATTACAAAAGATAGTAAAAAATATAATAAGTACAGAGGGAATTATGAGATATGATAAGCTTACTATTAAGGCAGAAGAAGCAATACAAAGTGCCGAAACAATAGCGCATAAATATAATAATCCGGAAATTGCTATAGAACATCTTCTTTATGTTTTATTGACTCAAAAAGATGGTGTTATCCCTCCGCTTGTTGATAAACTTGGCGTAAGCAAAGATATGCTTATTTCTGATGTTGAACAAGCTATTATCTCTAAACCTAAGGTATATGGAGATGATACAGTAATAAATATATCTTCCGAAGTTAGTAAAATTCTTAACAGGTCAGAAAAAGAAGCAGAAATCTTAAAAGATGAGTATATAAGCACAGAACACATTTTTCTTGCTATTCTTGAGTCAGGAACAAAGATCGGAGAGCTTTTAAAAAAAGCTGGAGTTAGCAGAAATGATGTTCTTAAAACACTGGTCTCGATAAGGGGAAACCAGCGTGTTACAGATCAAAACCCCGAAAACAGGTATCAGACCCTGGAAAAATATTGCAGAGATCTTACTATTCTTGCTGCCAAGGAAAAAATAGACCCAGTAATAGGGAGAGATGAAGAAATCAGAAGAGTTATGCAGGTTCTCTCAAGAAGGACCAAAAATAATCCTGTATTGATAGGGGAGCCTGGAGTAGGAAAAACAGCAGTTGTTGAAGGGCTTGCAAGGCGAATAGTTTCCGGAGATGTGCCGGATTCACTTAAAAACAAAAAGTTACTTGCTCTTGATATGGGAGCTCTGGTAGCAGGCGCAAAATTCCGGGGAGAGTTTGAAGAAAGATTGAAAGCAGTAATTAATGAAATAACACAAAGTGATGGCGAGATAATCCTGTTTATAGATGAGCTCCATACCCTTATGGGCGCAGGAGCTGGAGAAGGGGCAATGGATGCTTCCAACTTGCTAAAGCCAGCGCTTGCACGCGGAGAACTTAGGTGCATTGGCGCTACAACGCTTGATGAATACAGAAAACATATAGAAAAAGATGCTGCTTTTGAAAGAAGATTCCAAACAGTTTTTACCAAAGAGCCAAGTGTTGAACACACAATAGCAATACTTAGAGGGCTTAAAGAACGTTATGAGATCCATCACGGAGTGCGCATAAAAGACGAAGCAATAATCGCTGCTGCCACACTTTCAAATAGATATATCACTTCAAGATTTTTGCCGGATAAAGCAATTGACCTTGTTGATGAAGCTGCAAGCAGGCTTAAAATGGAAATAGAAAGTCAGCCTACTGAGCTTGATCAGCTTGAAAGAAAAATGCTCCAACTTAATATAGAAAAACAGGCGCTCTCAAGAGAAGAGGACCAGGGATCAAAAGAGCGGCTTGCGGTTCTTGAAAAAGAACTTGCAGAGATAAAAACAAAAAGAGATGCAATGCAGCTTCAGTGGCGCAATGAGAAAAAAGTTATTGATGAGATCAGGAATTTAAAACAGAAAATCGAAGATCTTAAAATCGAAGAGACAAAATATGAGCGCGAAGGTAATCTTGCAAAAGCTGCTGAGATAAAACATGGACTTCTTCCTAAAGTTAAATCTGATTTGGAACAGAAAAGTATTGAGCTCGACAAAGTCCAGGCAGGAAATGTATTGCTGCAGGAAGAGGTTGGGGAAGAGGATATTGCGCAAGTTGTCTCCACGTGGACAGGGATACCTGTTGCGAAAATGCTTTCCTCTGAAATGCAAAAATATCTTAATCTTGAAGATACTCTTGTGTCCCGTGTTGTGGGGCAGGATAAAGCAATAAAATCAATTGCAGATGCTATAAGAAGAAACAAGACAGGGCTTTCGGAAGAATCAAAGCCGTTAGGCGCTTTTATTTTTATAGGACCTACGGGTGTGGGGAAAACAGAACTCGCAAAAGCCCTTGCGGAATTTCTTTTTAATGACGAGAAAGCTCTTACAAGGATCGATATGAGCGAGTATATGGAAAAGCACTCTGTATCAAGACTGATAGGAGCTCCTCCGGGATACGTGGGATATGATCAGGGTGGGCAACTTACAGAAACAGTTAGAAGGCGGCCATATTCTGTAATTCTTTTTGATGAAATTGAAAAAGCGCATCCAGATGTATTTAATGTAATGCTTCAGCTTTTTGATGAAGGGCGACTTACAGACGGGCAGGGGAGAGTTGTAGATTTTAGAAATACAATAATTATAATGACAAGCAATATTGGAAGCGATTATATCCTTAATGCAACAAAATTGGATGAGGCAAAAACACAGATCGATAAACTCCTTAAAGCATCGTTTAAGCCGGAGTTCCTTAACAGGATTGATGAGATAATAATGTTTAACCGCCTTGAAAAAGAACAGATCGAAAAGATTATTGATATAGAACTTAACAAACTCGTGAAGAGGGTCAAGTCAAAAAAATATACTATTGTATTTACAAAAAAAGCAGAAGAGTTTCTTGTGGAAACAGGATATGATCCTCTTTTTGGAGCAAGACCTCTTAAAAGAACAATACAAAACTATGTTGAAAACCCTTTGGCAAAACTTATTTTATCAGGTTCGTTTTCCGAAGGAGATGCAATAAATGTTGATTTAAAAGATGGTGAACTAAAGTTTGTTAAAAAGAAAAAACAGTAGGCTACAGTCGTTCGCCTCTACCCCGTACGGTGCTGTGGAACAAAGGTAAATCTTTAGATAAATCTACGGGGTACAGCTTCGCTTATCCTTAGTAATTTTGGTTTTGGTATGCGGATCAATATTTTTTATGATTTCCGGGAAACTTCCCGCAATACCTATTTTATCATTCTTTACGATTAAAACTCCTTGAACACCTTTTATAGAAATAACTTTTTCAAGAGCATCAGGTATATCTTTTTCTTCTTTCACAAGATTACCGGCAAGCGTTGAGGCAGAGTCCGCAAGAGCTCCGTCTGTTGATATAACAGTTGCCAGATTACAATCTCCAAAACTTAGAGAGTGCCCCATTTTACTTGAAGAAGAACATATTGATATTGGCGTAGCTTCTGGTTTAATTAAAACCGCAAGATTTGACGCAATAGTTGAATTGCCTGCATATAACGCTATTTTTGTTTCGTTTTTGGAGAAAATATAAATATCCCCCCCGTTTTCAATTACTGCCTCGTCTGCACCTGCCGCAACCGCTGCTTCCGCTGCTATTTGCGCAGTTACTCCTGCTACAGATGCCATAGGCCCTACTCCTGTTAAAAGCGATGCTTTGTGCATCCTCCTTACTATATCAGGAGCATCGGAATCTATTTCCTGCAATGGAACCAGCGATTCCACAAAATCTTTATATTTTATAATATAATTGCTTAAAATAGTTCGCTGCTTAATAATTTCATCTTTTATTATATCAAATGCCGAGGATATTATTTTAAAATTAGCCCCTTTCCAGGAAAACGACCGGACTATTCTGTTATTGGATAAAAAAAAGTTGTTTGCCATAATATTGCAAAAACATTATTGAAAACATATTGAACTGCACGCGCCAAAAGGGCAATTTTCAATACAGCTAAGGCACTGTATACATTTCTCCATATTATATTCCATTCGCCTTGATTTTCTGTCTATTATAAATAGCGCATCTGTAGGGCAGTGCGATAGACAATTGCCGCATTGGATACAAGTATCTTTATCCCAGCGTATGCCGTTATCAGTTTCATTTATTTCTATATTTTCCGATTTTAGAAATTTAAGAGCTTTTTTTATATTTTCCTCCTCGCCACTAATATCAAGGACAAGATACCCGGTTTCATCGGGTGTTATTTTTGCTCTGAATATATTAACAACAAGATCATGATCTTTTACAAGACGATATACTATAGGTTTTTCTGTATCGTTTTTTTTAAAATGAAGAAGAAGTTTTTTTGTCATTTTTTCTTCCCCTTGATTTGCAGACCCCTTACCGATTGATTTTTAGGCAAAGAAGATGATGGCTTTGAGATAAGAAAATCGCCGCGCTTGATTTCATCTTTAAGAATTTCTGTAATTTCAAGAGCCTTGTTATATGAAGACAATGAGCTTATCTCAACTTTTTTCCCCAGTATGTTTATATCATCCTGCATTATCAACTGCTCGTAATTTACCTTTGTAATAATCTTGCCTGTTTTGTGTTGATAATCATGACTGTAGTCAATAACGCAAGCTTCAATGTCTCTGTTTTTTACAGTTACATACTTTAATATATTTTCATTAAGAATAGGTATTGGAATACCTACACCAACAGAAAGTGAAACTCCATAACCCTTAAGACTTGCGCCCCGTACAAATTCCTTTTTCATTTTTTTCATATCTGCTGTAAGGGCAAGTGTTCCGGCCCCTTCTATGGGAACTCCGTTTTCCCCCCGTTGGCATGTGGGGCTGTGCTGTGTCCCTTCGGCGTAAACTAGCCCTCTGCTTCCGGCAAGCCACACACTTGTTCCAATCCCTATGGTTTCATAAAAAGGGTCATTAAGAAGCGGAGATAATTGTCCTGCAGAGCAAAAAGTAAGATTCTGCATTTTGGGTTTAAGTATTCCAAGATATGTATAAACAGTTTTATCCGAGCAATTTATTGCAACATTATAATTCTGGTAACAGTTTCTGGGATTTACCATTATAGCCTGATTAAGGTCATTTATATCAAACAAAGTTCTTATCTCTTTTAAAGGGTAATCATCTGTTCCGTATGATAGCGCAAAAAGCTGACACTTTTCCCCTGCGACAAGTTTTTCTATTACATGACCGCCGCCAAATTTAAATTCTCCGGGATAGTTCATATTTGCAGGGTCATTATGTCTAAGCTGCGTTGCTCCAAGATAAATATCTACAGCCGCGACTCCTGAGTAACAAAGAACATCATCTATCCATGCTTCTGTTATTCTCATTCTTGGATTTGAATGCCCAAAATTTAAAAAACAGCCCGATGAACACATAGGCCCAAAAGTAGCAGTAGTTACAATATCTACTTCTTTTGCTGCTTTTTCGATCCCTTTTTTATCTACATAATCGATAATTTCTTCTGCAGTAAGAACAACTGCTTTTCCAGATTCAATTTTTTTGTTTATATCTTCATAGGTTTTCATTTCACTATATCATATTATTTATGAAAAAATAATTCAATAAAATTATTTTAAAAATCCTGGAAGTGCTTATTAAGGGCTTGAAACTATTGTATTAAACAGTATAAATATTCATTATGCAGATATTATCTTCTATTAAGAAAAATTGGCTCATAATTGGTATCTTTGTAGCAGTAATTTGTGGCTACTATTTTCCGGAATTCGCGAAAATAATAAATAAGGACAGAATGTTTTCGACTTTTCTTGTGATTTTTTTGTTTTTTATACAAGGTTTTATTCTACAAAAAGAAAAAGTCTTTTCAGGGATCAAAAATTTAAAACTTCATGTCACTATGTTGTTTTTTACTTTTATATTCTATCCATTATATTTTTTTATTTTTGTGAACATCCTTCCTCTCACAGATAATGAAGGAGTTATTGCCGGGCTTTTTATCCTTGCCTGTTTACCTACAACTATTGCCAGTTGCGCAGTATTTACAAGCCTGGCAGGTGGAAATACAAGCGGCGTTATTTTTAATACAGTTATTTCCAATACAGCCGGAGTTTTTATTACACCACTGCTATTTTCTTTTATGGTAACAACAGCAGCATTGGTACTTCCTCTTTCCATGCTTTCTGAAGTCCTGGTTGGTCTTGTGATAAGGATAATTATACCTATGGCATTGGGAATGATTCTGCGCAATTTTTTCATTGAATTTATTGATAAAAACAGAAAGAAATTTTCCACAGCCAGCAGCATTGCAATTCTGTGTATACTGTTTTTGGCATTTGCAGAAAGTTCAAATTATATAACTTCGGATTTGGTTGCAACGTTATATCCTGTGTTCATTTTTTTAGCAGTATCATATTTTATAATATCTTTTATTATTTACAAAACAGCATCCTTGCTCGGCTTTCCGGAAGAAGATATAATAGCAAGTGTTTTTACAGGTGCGCAAAAAACACTTGCAGGCGCGCCACTTATAACACTATTTTTTAAAGATAGCCCACATATGTTGGGAATAGTGTTGATTCCTCTTCTTTTCTTCCATCCATGGCAGCTTTTTTCATCCACTTTTATAGTAAAATATTTTTTAAGAAAAAAAGAGTCTGGATAATTATGCGCTAAGCAATTTTGCGATTTCAGCAGATACATTGAACTGATTTTTTTTTGTAGAAAGAATAGCAATATTTTCTCCCTTTGCAGCTTGTATCATATCTTCGGGAGCAGTTTTTCCATTGCAGATAACAATTACTCTTGCGCCCACAAGAGTTGCAACCGCAACTGTATTTTTATGTGCCTGGATTGTTATTAGAGCAGAATCAGAAGGGGTATTTGCCATTACATCGCTTAAAAGGTCCCCTGCGTACCCTGCTTTTATTTCAGTATTGTTATCCCCTTCAGAAAGAACCAGGTAACCTGTTCTTGCAATAAAATCCGCTAGTTTCATTTTTTGCGTAGACTGATGCGTCTAATGAAGGTATTTAACATTTTCCCAACAGTTTTCCCAATAAAATACACACTTCAAACATACTCAAGCTTGTTGATAGAAGAGTGATATCTGATTCTACTGTAAGATTACGCATTGAATTCTGAGGTTGTTTACCATTTAAAAGAATAACGCCAATAGCTTTAACACTTTCTGCTGTTTTTATTACTTGATCCGTAGTAAGCGTTGTAACAATAATTCTATTTTCTTCATCGCTAAGAAAAACTTCGCCCATTATATCGCCGGCGAAAATATTTATAATACTTGCAGTATTAAAGTTATTCCCCTTATGAATAACCTCACACTTCAAAACATCGATAATTTGTTCAAATGTCATTTTTACTCCGACTCTTTGGGGTTTGTATAGCAATATCAATCTTATACTATATAATATATTTTTTGCCAATCATCCCTGTTTAGAAAGTAAGCATACTTTATAGAATAATGATTTATTTATATGATATAATATATAGAAAATTTAATTATAAAATGATATAATAATCTATATAAATATGTGAAACATTATTTTGAGTTAATGTGGGAGAACTGAATGAGAAAAACAGTATTATTCTTGATTTCGGTCTGGATTATTATTGGATTATTATCCTGTACTACTTATAGCCAAAGAAAAAGTTCATCAAATAAAATAGTAGACCTTGTTAATGCGCAAAATAGCGCTGTATTAAGCGAGATTACCTCTTTGCCTTTTCTTTTTGATAGGGAAATAATTGTCCTTGAAAGGGATCGCAACATGATATGGCAAAATATAAGTAATGCAGGTTTTAGTTTTGAAGGAATTATTAGTACAGAATCAATCCCTGTCTCTTCCGGAGATTATTTATTTTTTGGAAATACTTTTGAAGTACGAACATGGTTTGAAAAATATCTTCCTCAAAGAGCTTCGCTTGTGAAAATCAACACCAGAAATGGTCTTTATTATATGATTTTGGGCAGCAGAACAAAGGTTAGAATAAATTTACCCGGAGGAAGGGGAAGTTTTCCAACTATACATGGATTTACAGGCCCTGTACAGGAGGCTAGATAATGAAAAAAAATATTATATTCATATTAATTTTTACAATATTTGCATCAACTCTTTATGCGCAGAGTATTGCCAGAGTAGCTTTTGTAGATGGCTGGGTTGATGTCAGAACTGCTGCAGGAGTTGTTGACGAGGCGTTAATTGGAGATGACCTTTCTGCCGGCAGTTCTATTATTACAGGGAGAGATGGTTATGCCGAGCTTCTTGAAAGGCCATCTGGCAGCACATTTAGAGTATCTCCAAATACAGTGTTTGCCATAAGGGAGAGAGAAGTCAATGGCAGAAACGAAAGTGTTCTTGCTGTTGCAGTTGGCGAAGTTGCTTTTAAGGTCAACAGAGTAGCAGGTTCAGGAACTTTGGTTGCAACAAACAGCACTGTTGCTGGTGTAAGAGGCACAGAATTTGTTGTTTTCTCTGGTTCAGATGGCACTACGCTTATTGCTGTTGCAGAAGGGCTTGTTGAAGTTGAAGCTTATGGCAGAAGCGTTGAGCTTTATGCTGATGAAGCTGTTGAGGTAAGACCCGGAAGCCCACCAGGTCCAAAAATTCAGCTTCTTGGAAGAGCTCTTGATTTTAGTCAATGGAATGAAAGCAGGCGACAGGAATTTCTTAATGACCCTGTTGCAGCTTTAAGAGCAGTTGACAGAAGGCTTGATTATTATAATGAGAAGATACAAGAGCTTCAGCCGCAGTTTCTTGAGATGACAGAAAGAGTACTCCAGATGTGGGCAGAGCTTGATAGAATATATTTGGAACAAGGTCAGGATGCTGCTACCCAGTATGACCGCACTGTTTTGGGACCAGCAAGTATTAATGCAGTACATATAGGGCTTAATGTAAGATATTATGCGCTTTCCGCGCTTTCAATGAGACGTTTTGTTGTTGGAAATATGTATGCAGAGATGAAGTCAAGGTATATTACAAGACTAAATGATCCTGTTTTTATAGAATTTAGAAATTTATATAATGAAGTACTTAGAAAATTTGAAGAAATAACGATCTCTAGAATAAACGCAACAGATATTTAAAAATTAAGGAGAAACAAATGAAAAAAAATATTTTAGTTTTATTAGTTATTTTTGTTTTAATAATTTCTGTTTTTACAGGGTGTAAACAAGACCCAGAGCCAGATCCCGTATCCATAGAAGGGAGAATAAACCAATTTGTGGGAGATTTAAATACAGCATCAGGCAGGAGTGGTATTAGCAAACATTTTCATTCTTCACATCCATTTTCTAATATAGATGCTGACGTATTAATTCCTTTGTTTCCCACATTACCTGATGGGTCTAGCTATTCTGTTGGAAGTATTTCTTCAGGAGATTCGACCAGAACTGTAGTTATAAATAGAACATCCTTAGCTTCCATCGGGCGAACTTTTATAATGTTAGCAGCAGGAAATAATTGGTATATTTTAAATATTACGGTTGCGCCATAATAAGAATCGTTGCTTGATAAAAAGCCAAAAGAGTTGTCCGTTGTGCGACACTACGCAATTCTCCGGACAGCTCTTTTAGTGTAATTCCAGTAACTTTGCCCCTCTCTGGAGCAGCCTTTCGATTTTAGCATCAGAAAATTTTGCCTTTTCTTCCAGCAGCTTGATTTCTGTAACAGGGTCTCCCAAAGGATAATCACTTCCAAAAAGAAAAAAATCCTCAGGAAAAGTATTAAGAATTTCTTTTAAAAGTTGGTCAGGAATAAATTTCAATGAACTGGATGTATCCATATAAAAATTAAGTTTTGACAATGATTCCTTGACCCATTGCCAGTGTGCATAACCCCCAAAATGAGCAGCAATTGCAGTAAGCGATGGAAAGTTTTTTAAAACATTTGCGAATTTTTGCGGTGACGAGGGGTTTATATCAGGATGATGAACATCACCAATATGAAAAGTTACAACAAACTTTCCGGCAATAGCTTCATATATTGGAAACATTATTTTTGAATCAAGATGAAACCCCTGGAAATCAGGATGAAATTTAATCCCTTTTATGCCATGTTTTTTTAGCCTTTCAAGCTCTTTTTCCCAATCTGGATAATTTGGGTGGACAGTGCCAAAGGGGATAAATCTTGGGTTTTCTGAAAGCGCAATAGCCCAGTCATTGGCAGGTACTACCTGTTCGGGAACTGTTGCTGCGCAAAGAACAACAGATTTATCTATCCTTGCCTTATCCAAAAAAGAGATAAGGTCTTCTTTTATTCCTGTCCCGGCGGCAAGGTGTTTATAATGATTTACAAGATGTTTTATTGCCTTTTCTGCGATTTTGTCATGAAAAGCATGAGTATGCATATCGATTCTCACTTTCTATCTCCTTACTACTCTGAATCCGATTTTTCTGGTATCTCTATCTTCCGGGAATCTGCTTTCTGGAAATGAACTTTCCCTGTAAGCTAACGAACTTTTTTCTTCACTTGTTGCCCAACTGCCGCCTGCAACAGCTCTTTGAATTGCCATTGAGTCAAGAATAAATCTTGTATCAGGCAACCCCGCGCCCCTGTAATCTGTGTGGTCTTCTTTTGGCAATCTTATTAAAGCAATCCCATCTCTTACCAAAGGCGGGGCGCTTGTATCGCCTCTGTCTTGAGAGATTTCGTTATATATTTCTTCTGCAATGCCTGTAATATCCCAGCACCACTCCATTACATTACCTGTCATGTCAAATAATCCCAGAGCATTGGGGTTTTTTCTCCCTACAGGGTGGGGGTTATTTCCGCTATTTGCAATATGCCATGCATAATCGTTTATGTGATTTAGCCCAGTATCACCTGAAAACTCTCTGTCTTGAGTATTTGTTCCCCCCAAAGCTGCCCATAAAAATTCCATCTCTGTGGGTAGCCTGTATCCATTAGCATTCCAGTTGACTTCAATTCTGTTCCATAGGGAAATATGACTATCCTCAATAGTTTTTTCAGAATCACTATCGGTCATAGAGTGAGTTCCAGGAATAGCGCCCCAATTATCCGGGTTTGTCCCTTTTCCTGGTAAAGTGTATACAGGTGTTAGATTTTCTCTTATGCTCAATCTGTTACAAAAAACAATTGCTTCAAACCAATTCATCCCTGTTGCAGGAATGCGCTCTATATCTTCTTCGCTGAATATGTCGGAAAGGGAGTATGGATCATAAGCTTCATTCAGCCAAGGTTTTTCTCCCATTATTTTATAATACTCTGCTCTTGTTATTTCATATTTTCCAATATGAAAAGGCGAAATTGTCATTTCCCCAAAATCTGCAGCAGGATGAAAAGAGCCTCCTGCTACAAATATTAAATCAGAAACATTATCAGATACATGAGTTTCTTGATTACTGATATTTCTGGCTGGTAAAACAGATTCTGTTATACTGCGTTCTCTTCTTTCCCTGTCTTCAAAATTTCCAAAAATACTGCTACCAGAATTATCACAGCCAATTATTATAATCCCTATGATTAGTATAAATAACAAATAGAGATATATAGGTTTTACTTTCAATTTCCGCTCCGAACATAATTTAGAGACATAATAACATAATATTACAAGAAAATATTATAAATTTTATGAAATATAAAAATATCTTTTGCCGATATAGTAAATGATACAGTCCTTTATGATAACTGACAATCCAGGAGAAGCAGATGATGGATGAAATAAAAAAAATGGACAAAGATATGAAAATCGGCTGGATTGGTACTGGTGTTATGGGGTTTTGGATGTGCCATCATCTTATTAAAGCAGGATATAAAACACATATTTATAATAGAACAAAAGAAAAAGCAAATTCTCTTATTGATATGGGCGCTCAGTGGAGCGATTCTCCTGCAGAAGTTGCTGCTAATTCAGATATAGTTTTTTCAATAGTAGGTTATCCCAAAGATGTAGAGGAAATTTATTTTGGAGAAAATGGAATCCTTAAAGGGTGCTCTTCCAATAGGGAAGCGTCCGGCAAATCAAAATATTTGGTAGATATGACTACCACAAAGCCATCACTATCAATAGAAATATATAACAAGGCAAAAGAAATTGGTTGTTATGCTTTGGATGCGCCTGTTTCCGGAGGAGATGTTGGTGCGCGTGAAGCAGGGCTTACGATTATGGTTGGTGGTGATAAAAATATATATGATTTTTTGATGCCTGTTTTTTCCCATATTGGAAAAAATATAAAGTATGCTGGAAAAGCAGGTTCTGGTCAGAATACAAAGATGTGTAATCAAATTGCCATAACTGGAGTAATAATAGGGATGTGTGAATCGCTGCTTTATGGGTATAAAGCAGGGCTTAATCTTGAAGAAATGGTAAATACTATTAAAACAGGAGCTGCTGGCAGTTGGGCGCTGGAGAATTATGCCCCAAGAATTTTCAAAGAGGATTATGCGCCTGGTTTTATTGTAGAACATTTTATAAAGGATATGGAAATAGCTCTTGAAGAATCAAGAAAAATGGGGCTTAACTTACCGGGTCTTGTGCTTGTTAATCAGTTATATGTTGTTTTAAAAGCAATGGGATATGGGAAGTCAGGAACACACTCATTAATGTTTGCGCTTAACCGGCTTTCCAATTCCAACTTTCCGCAGCCAGAACCTATGGTTAAATAAATACAGCTATAAATTAATAGCTTGGGCGTGTATGTGGTGATAAAAAAAGATTTAGATAAAATCATAACGTTGCTCGAAAATTCCAAAAAAACAAAACCTGTTGAGTGTCCCTATCTTCCAAGTAAAGTATTTGTCCAGAGATACTTTGTCCACAATAGTTTAAGCGAATATGAATTTGAATATTTGCTGTCTCAGGGATGGAGAAAATTTGGTTATTATTTTTTCAAACCCGAATGTCCTGAATGTTTTGAGTGTACTCCAATAAGGGTTTTAACAGAGGAGTATTCCCCTGCAAAAAGTCAAAGAAGGGTTTTGGGAAAAAATAATGCTACAGAGATTTATATAACGGAAAGCAGTTTTTCCGAAGAGAGGTATGAAATTTTTAAAAAACATTCAGAAATCAGATTTAATCAAAAAGCAACAAAAGAAAATTTTGAATATAATTTTTGCATAAGCGCTGTCCCTTCATTTATTATGGAATACAAAATAGAGGAAAAACTTTTTGGTACAGGTTATATTGATAGTTCCTCAAAAGGGTTAAGCTCTGTATATTTTGCTTTTGACCCTGATTTTAGCTATCTTTCACCTGGAATACTGGGCTGCATTGTTGAGATACATACAGCAAGGAAATTTGGTAAAAAGTATTATTATCTTGGTTATTATATTAAAAACAATAAAACTATGGAGTATAAAATAAAGTTTCCCCCTTATGAGCATTATAACTGGCTGGAGAAAAAGTGGGAAAAACACGCTTTGGATAGGGAGGGGATGCTTCCAAATAAAATCTAAGCAAAAAAAGTTTGTTATTTTTTAAAAAAAATGCTAATATATCACTGTGAATCTGGCATTTTTGATGTAAATATGCTCAACAGGCAAGACAATTATGTGGCCGAACATCATTTTAACAATTATTCGTATTGTCTTATAATTAATCCGGCTGAAAATGCCGGCTGTCCATGAAAAAGGAGTTTTCTGGAATGAAAAAGATTTTCAAATTATTTGGGATAGCTGTGTGTGTAGCAGTAATCGGACTTCTTGCAGCAGGTTGTAGCAACAATGTGCTGTCAGACGACATCCCTGATGATCCAGATGACTACCCTACTGCCCCAGAGCACATGCCTGCTGTTATTACAATAACTACACAACCAAGTCTAAAAACAAGTGTAGGAGTTGGAGGAAGTGACATTCTGAATGTGGTGGCAAGAATTATAGAGGGTGCGGAGCATAGTTACCAATGGTTCCGCAACGACGTTAACAGCAATGTTGGTGGTACTGAAATAATCGGAGCAACAAGCGCAAGTTTTACTATACCCACGAATCTCTCTACAGGTATGCATTTTTATTTTGTCGAAGTTAGGGCAACCAGCGAGGACGAGGCAGTTTCTTTCCGCTCTAGCGTGGCAAGGGTTGTGGTGGGGACACTGCCTATACTCCCTATAGAGATGGTGTTGGTGCATGGTGGTACTTTTATGCTGGGCAGGGAGCTTGGACCTGTTGGCACCGTTACATTTGACATCGTTCGAACTGGCACCGTTGATACAGCTCATGTGTCTACAGTAACACTAGAAGGTTTTCGCATAGGCAAGTTTCAGGTAACCCAAGCGCAGTTTGAGACAGTGATGACAGGGAATACCAATGGTATCAATTCCAATCCAATCAATCCAAGACCAAGTTGGTTTTGTTATAGGCATCCATATCTTAGGGACCCCGCTGTATGCGAAATTCCGGACAGGCGGCCTGTTGAGAGAGTAAGTTGGTATGATGCAATAGTATTTTGTAATAGATTGAGTATTATGGAAGGTCGTAGCCCTGCGTATCGCTTTCCGATTCACTGGCCTGATCCAAATCCTGATAACCCTGCTCATTGGTCTACTAATCCTGCTGTTTGGGGACCTGTACCCACAACCTGGAAGTCACCAACTGATGATCCAGACGAGGAAAATCCATTGAGAGCTAGATGGGATGCTGTTAGGATAGTTCCCGGTGTTAATGGTTTTCGTTTGCCGACCGAAGCGCAGTGGGAATTTGCAGCAAAGGGAGGTAATACTACACCCAATAACTTTACATTCTCTGGGAGCAATAATCCTAATGCTGTAGCGTGGCACTGGGGTAACAGCGGAGGCAAAACCCGTGAAGTTGGACGTTTGGCTTCTAATGGTTTGGGAATATACGATATGAGCGGGAATGTTTGGGAGTGGTGCTGGGACTGGCATGCTGCTTACACAACTGGTGCAAAGACAAATCCTGAGGGCCCTCCCTCGGGGACTACTCGCGTGGCACGCGGTGGAAGGTGGAATAGTTCAGCTGCAGGCACGCGTTCTGTTGCTAGATACGGCCTCACTCCGACCGTTCAGGATAAATTCATTGGTTTTCGCGTTGTTCTTCCCGAATAGGCTTGTGGAGCAAAGGTTAATCTATGCATAAACCTTCGGGCAACATTTTATTACCCTTAGTCTGATGCTAATGAACTTTGCTCTTAAACCAGATGTATCCGGGAAGTAAAGTAAATACTGTTTTCTTATAACGCTATAGACAATAGTGGAATAGAGTTGTTATATTTACTCAAAAGGAGTCAGATATGAATCTTCACAAAAGCGAAGCTTATAATAATATAGTTATTGCCGGAGTAGGCGGGGTAGGGGGCTACTATGGTGGAATGATTGCTTTGAATATTACAAGCAATTACAAAGATAAGAGAAATATTGTTTTTATAGCGCGTGGCGAACATCTTGCAGCGATTCAGAGAAAGGGCCTTACAATAAAAGCATTTGGCGGAGAGCCAGTAATATGTACACCAAATGTTGCAACACATAAAGTATCTGATCTTAACATGATAAATCTTCTTATAGTTGCAGTAAAAAGTTACGACCTGCATCTAACACTGAATTCGTTTAAAGATAAAATAATGACTGACACAGTAATAGTGCCTCTTCTTAATGGCGTGGGCATTGATGAAAGAATAAGAAAAGTAATTACAAAAGGGATAATCCTTCCAAGTTGTACATATCTTTCTTCTAAAATAGAAGAGCCAGGCGTAGTAAATATGATGAGTGATATTGCAAAGATTGTTATAGGGCCAGACCCTCTTAATCCTGGTTATGACAAAGAAGAGATAATAGCTTTTTTCAAAAGTATGGGTATTAAAATCACTTGGGCAGAAAATCCTCAAGTTGCTATTTGGCAAAAATTTATGTTTATAGCGCCTGCTGCCTTAATAACTGCTGCCAATAATACTACAATAAATGGTATTGTTCAAAATGAAGATTATAAAAAAGACTATTGCGATATAATGGCTGAGATAAGAAAAATTGCAGAAAAGAAAAATATAATTCTGCCTGAGGATGCAGAGGCTAAATCTTTAAAAATAGCTGAAGAAATCAACAAAAATGCCAGAACATCATTTCAGCTTGATGTTGAAAATAAAAAGCCAAAAACAGAAATAGATTTATTCGGCTATGATATAGTAAGAATGGGAAAAGAGACCTCTGTAGATACGCCTGTTACCGAGAAATTGTTATCAAAAATTAAAGTATAATCAACAATCTCACCTTGTAGATGGCCTGCCAACAGGTGCGTGGCAGGCATAGGGTAGGTATATTACGCAAGCTCGCAGCGGAATAACCGCAAAAAATTATCTTTTATATTAATAATAAAACTATTAATATCTTCTCCACGTTGTTCTGCAATAAACTTATAGGTATAACCAATAAATGCAGGATTATTGGGAACAGTTCTTACTTGCTGCGGCGAAAGATACGGGGAATCTGTTTCCAAAAGGATTGATGAAACAGGAATTTTTTTAGCAGCCTCCTGGATCGCTGTATTTTTTTCATACGTTACGTTACCTGCGAAAGATATATAAAATCCCAGGTCAATGCATTTTGAGGCAAAGCTGTAATTCGAAGAAAAACAATGTATTATCCCGCCCCTTGAAGGCGCTTTTTTCTTTAAACTATTAAGAATTTCTTTATCTGCTTCCCTGTTGTGAACAACTATGGGCAGGTCAAATTTTTGCGCGATTTCAAGCTGTTTTTCAAAAAGGAAAATTTGCCTTTCCGGTGTTCCATGCTTCCAATGCCAGTCAAGACCTGTTTCTCCTACTGCGATAAGCTTGTTTGTTGCTTTTGCATCAATTATTTGAGTTTCAAGAACTTCTGTCATTTTTTCAAGTTCTTCGATCTGATTCTCTGCTTTCCCAGGGCTAATACCAGAGGTTATAAAAAGATTTGTATGCTCCAGCGCAAATTTAAGCCTTGTATCATAATTGAAAATGCCTGTAGATATATCAACTACTGCCTTCATCCCCTGGTCAAAGCAATTTTTAAGCAATTTTGCTGGATCAAGCCCTTTTTTTATCATTTCGATATAGTGAAAATGAGAATCTATCATTCCGGGCAGCAGTGGTGAATCTTGTATCATTTGAATCTCTACTATTATTATATACCATACTTCGAGGATTTGTTAATTAAATATTTTTTTATAAGCAAGGCTGCGCATTGCTATTATTGTATTTACCTAAATCCAATAATTTAAATATAATAGATAATAATGAGCAAAAAAATAAGCAGCGATGAGATGGAAAAAGTAGCTGAAAAAATAAGAAAAAAATATAACGATATTATCGTATCATATATGCTTAGTCCCCGTATAAAAGAGGGCTTTGATGATAGATATAATGAAATAAAAAAGTATGGGGTTGACCCTCTAAGATTTTTTAATGATGAAATAACTGCTCTAAAAGATATCGAGCAGAAAGAAAAAGAAAAAATAAATAAGGCAGCAAAAAACAAAAATATTGAACATAATGAAAATAACAATAAAGAAACAGACAAAAAAGATTTTGCAGATAAAGTCATAGAGCAAATATTTAAAAAAATTGAAAAATATCCAACTTTTTTTATTCATCAAAATGCAAATAAAGAAATTGAAAAACTTTTTGGCGCTCTTATAGATTTTGACAAAAATATGTGGAAAGAATATGAGAATATTGCAAAAAAGTATAGGGTCATTAAGTACGATCTTGCCTATATAAATCTGGAAAAAATGCTTAATAATTTTACGAGGATATTTTCCGGAAACGTTACTGTGCGCCTTTTAAACTATAAAAATATGCTGAATTCCCCTTTTTCCAAAACAAACAATATTGATAAAGAAGAAAAAAGCTGTATTATGGAATCTGCTTTTCTTATTAAGATGCTTATGGATACAGCAAATGGGCTTATTGATTACCCCCATATTCTTAAAGAGGAAAAAGAAAAACTTCAAAAACTTATCAATTATCTTGATATAATGCTCGATGATTTTCGCTTAAAAGATCTGCTACTGTTTAGGAATAAAAAATGATGCATGTGGGGCTGCCATTACTTATCGGACAGCCCCACATGGTTTCTACAGACCAGTATTATGGGTTATGGACTGCATCACTATTGACTCTGCCAAATGTGTGCCCGCCTGTAGGTACAATATGCCAGTCATACTTTGTGTTTGTATCATCAGATTTGCTGTTTCTGTTAATCGAACGTGTTGCTGTTGAAAGACTGGGGTTAATACAATCTTCCGGAGTTATTTGATCTCCCTCGAAAAACCACCCGTTTTTTTCAGCAATACATTCTGCTCTATGGAGCATATTTGTAGACCCAAAGCCCCTGTAACGTACATCCGAAGAAGAAGTTCTGTTGCTGTATAAAACCGCATCAAGAAGAGTGCCTCCGGGCGATGAAAAAATAGTAATAGCGCCATTGTTGGTAGATAGCCCTCTGCCACCCCTTACCCAGAAATCTCTTGCATACGGAGTGGCGCCACGCCCTCCAGATACATCTTTTGCCCCTGTTTCATCTATTTCTTCGGGGATTCCTTGTGGCCTTGTGTGTATCACAATGTATTCTCCTGCAACAACTTCAAATGGAGGAAAAATCAGTTCCTGATCATTTATACACCCACAGCCTGCATAATATACAACTCCTGCCATGTTCCCCCCTTTAGTTATGAATAACTCAATTTTCTCCTGATGGTTTGTGCTATTAGCTGTAGCAAATTCATTTATAAGAATACCCGGTATCCTTGGATTAAATCCAAAAAACGTTTTACTAAAAGAGAGGGAGTTTCCATGACCATCTTTTACCCTCCCTTTTATAAAATACTCTTTTCCAGGGGACTGCTCTTCTGAAAATCTTACGAATACAGATCTGTCATTCATTTCACAATAGATATCTCCTAAATGTGGGGTTATCTCAAAAGAAGATGAAGATGCAATAACTTCTTTTGAAAATATGAATTCGATTGTGCTGCTTTCAGTAATTTTAAATCCTATTATTTTGGGAGCAGCCATATTATGGTCCAATTCTGTTGTTCTTGACTCTACTGGAGCGCAAGAGTATAAAATTAATAAAGAAACAAAAATAACAATACAAAAAACTGTTCTATACATAAATATCTCCTATGACGATATTTATGTAACTGTTAATTGTGTAAATTGATTCAATATAAAAGGCTGTTAATATTTTAGACACACTATGAACAGCCAACAGGGGTGAGGTTATATGTCAGATATTGCACTTTTTGAGAAATATGGAACAAGTTTTGTTAATAATGAGATTATCTTTAAAGAAGGCGAAGAAGGTAATCAAATGTATATAATACAGGAAGGATCTGTAAAAATATCAAGAGTTATTGGTACTGTAGAACATACAATCGATATTCTCAAAAAAGGGGATTTTTTTGGGGAAATGGCTATTGTAAGCAGAATTAAAAGAACTGCAAATGCAACTGCTATCGGAAATGTGCAGCTTCTTGCATTTAATAGAGAAGGGTTTATTCAAATGATTGAAAAAAATGCAAAGATAGGTCTCAATATTATTGATAGGCTGTGTAGAAGGCTTGAACATGCCAATACGCAAATAAAAAGGCTTGTTAAAAAAGACATAAAAAGCCTTATTGCAATGAACCTCTATTATCTTATTCAGGGAAAAGAAATAGATGTAAATAATCTTCATTATGACAGAACTACACATAACATTGCCCAAAATATGGAATTACCTTTAAAATTAGTGCAGGAGAAATTCATAGATTTTGAAAAGGAAGCAGTAATCACCATATCTGATAATAAAATAATTATAAATAATATAGATAAACTAAAAGAATAAATGTAATATCTTTTTGTTAAATCAAAAGAAGAAGGTTGAATAATGTGCGGAATAGTTGGATATTGCGGAAGTAAGCCTGCATCCGGGATCTTGCTCGAAGGGTTAAAAAGGCTGGAATACAGAGGATACGATTCAGCAGGTATATGTGTAGGGACTGATACTGGATTCAAAGTTATTAAAAAAACAGGAAAAATAAGAGATTTAAAAGCAATAGTTTCTGAAAACTCTTTTGGCCGCAATGGTATAGGTCACACAAGATGGGCAACCCATGGCGGAGTTACAGATGAAAATGCCCACCCGCACACAGATTGTACTGGAAAAATATCTTTGGTTCATAACGGTATTATTGAAAATTATAATCAGCTTAAAGATAAACTCGTTGCAAAAGGGCATATTTTTAAGTCAGAAACCGATACAGAAGTAATTGTCCATCTTATTGAAGATCTATATGCAGGGGATCTTACGCAAGCTGTAAGAGAAGCCATAAAACATCTTAAAGGGACATATGGAATAGTTGTTATGCACTATGATAACCCCAATTTACTTGTGGGAGCAAGGAATGGATCCCCATTGATCCTTGGAGTTGGCGAGAACGAAATGTTTATTGCATCAGATGTAAATGCAATGATTTCATATACCAAACAGGTTGTGTATCTTGAAGATGGTGAAATTATTACTATCAAGCCAAATGAATATAAAATATCTGATTTTCATGAAAAAGATATATCTAAGCCTGTAAATGAAGTGGATTGGGAATTTGAATCCTTTGAAAAAGGGAAGTTCGGACACTTTATGATAAAAGAGATATTTGAGCAAAAAGAGTCTGTTGTTCGTGGAATGGCAGGCAGGCTTGATCTTAATCTTGCAACAGGACATTTGGGCGGGCTTAACATGACAAGCAGCGAGCTTCTTAATATCGAAAGGGTAATAATTGTTGCAGCAGGAACTTCTTTTCATGCTGGTCTTGTTGCTTCATATCTTTTGGAATCGCTCGCGAGAATTCCTGCATCTGCGGAGCTTGCATCAGAATTAAGATACAGGAATCCCATTATTCAGAAAAACGCTCTTTACTTTGTTGTGTCGCAATCAGGAGAAACAGCAGATACGCTCTATGCAATGCGGGAATTAAAAAGAAAAGGGGCAAAAGTTCTTGGAATATGTAATGTTGTAGGTTCTACGATCGCGCGAGAGACAGATGGCGGAGTTTATATTCACTCAGGGCCTGAAATCGCTGTTGCATCAACAAAAGCATTTACATCGCAGCTTGTTGCCATGTATATATTTACTTTGCTTATGGCAAGAATGAGAGATATGTCTTTTGAAGCTGGGTGCGAGTTTGTAAAGCAAATGACTTCTCTTCCGGATGTTATTGAGAAAGCATTATCCAAAGCTGATGAGATAAAGGATCTTGCAAAAAAATATAGTTTTGCCAGAAGTTTTCTTTTTCTTGGCAGAGGTATAAATTATCCTGTTGCAATGGAAGGCGCTCTAAAGCTTAAAGAAATATCATATATCCATGCAGAGGGATTTAGCGCTGCGGAAATAAAGCATGGCCCTATTGCTCTGATTAATGAAGAGACGCCATCGCTTTTTCTTGTTCCGAATGACAGGTTAAGGGAAAAAATAATTTCAAGTTTGAAAGAAGTAAAAGCGAGAAAAGGGAAAGTTATAGCTATTGCAGCAGAAGGGGATACAGAAGTTGCCCAAATAGCTGATGATGTAATTACTGTTCCTCATGTTTCTGAGCATATATACCCTTTTGTAATGACTGTACCTCTTCAGCTTTTTGCTTATTATATGGCGTGTGAACTGGGCAGGGATGTTGATCAACCCAGAAATCTTGCAAAGAGTGTTACTGTTGAATAAAAAAATTATCAGGCTTGTTTGCCTTGCCAGCCAAATGAGGTGATTCGTTGCTGCAAAAATTAAAAATTTGGTCAGTTATTTTATTTTTTTTAGTATTAAGTATAAATTCTCTTGAAGCGCGAGGCAGGGCATTTCTTGGCTCCGGACCTTTTTTATCCGAAGCTATGCCAGGTATAGGGGCTAACTCTATACAGGGATTTCGTGGTGTTTATATGCTTCCTGCAGAAAGTCCAGAGTCAGCTCAAACTTCTATAACTGTTTATTTTGCCCAGACAGCTATTTCTGTTTTTGACACATGGAGAACAGTGGCTTCATCCCCATTTACAATATATGCGACAGAATCAGAAACAGTTTATGTTTATGTTCATGCCCGAAATTGGTCGTTTTTTATAGATTTTCAAAAAGTAGAAAATATAAATCTCTATTTTGCGGAAGATGTTATAAGGCAGATGATTTTTTTTGCAGGAGATGGCAGTAATTTTATTAATTCTTCATTTCCCGCATTCGTGGAATTTTAAAAAAAATTATGATTTGTTCAGTTATAAAAAAAGATTATCCTAATTTATCAAAAATCTGGGAAAAAGCAGCAAAAGATACCTCTGATTTTCTAAAAGTAGAAAATGTTGAATTTTATAGAAAATATAAGATGCCTTACTATTTTGATCAAATATCTTTTTTTGCCTATATAGACCAAAAAGGGAAAATGAAAGGGTTTTTAGGGGTATCAAAAGAAAAAATAGAAATGCTCTTTGTAGATGATAAATCCAGAAGAAAAGGCATTGGGAAAAAGCTCATGGATTTTGCTATTAATAATTTAAAAATCTGTAAAGTTGATGTAAATGAGCAAAATAAGAATGCAGTCTTATTTTTTAATTCCTTGGGATTTAAAGTAATTGGGAGCTCAGAAACTGATAAAGAAGGAAAAATCTACCCTGTATTGTGTTTAGAAAAATCAGTGTCATAATTGCCCCTGGCTGGAGTTAATTATCTTTATTAATCAACTGAGCGAGAGTCGCGACACCGCGCTGGTTTAGCCATAATTCTTTATTAATAAAAATTTATCCCGATAATTAAATTATGAGAAAAGCTATTTCCATAATTTTATTTTTTACTTTGATATGCAATCTCTATTCGCAAAACAACCCCACCCTGAGCGCTCTTGTTATAGTGCCTGAAGATGTTGTGATTGATGAAGGGTATGGCGGATACCATTTATGGGTAAAAGCCAAAGAAGGTCTTGGCTCTGTAATGATAACAGAATCTACAAGAGATGCTACAATGACTCATCCTGTTTATAGCCTTAGGGCATTAACCTGGAATCCAATAAATGGAAATGAAAGAAGAATTCTTGACGGAGAAGTAATAAGTCGCGATAGAAACCTCTTTTTCCTTATAGATTCAACACCAGAACCGCATGAAAAATTAGGTATGGCTTTTCATATATTTATACCATATGTAACTGAATTTGGATATCCATGGAGCAGGAACGGTGAGGTTTCTGTAGCTCCAGGAACATTTCTTAATCTAAGAACTTTTGAAAAACAATTTGGAGATTACACAGGCGCTTTTATGGATAATCCATTTATTCTGGACGTTATCCAGCTTCCTGTTTCTATGGTGCGGCCTGTGCTTCCAGATATATATATGCAAGATGCAATTGATGATTTTACAGAAATTGCAGAGAGAACACAGGGCGAAATTGTGTTTTCTACTCAGGAAACACTTTTGGATGATATAGAAGAAACTATTGGAAAGTTTTCCGGACCTTCGATTGATTTGGTTTTCGCAATAGATACAACTGAAAGTATGCTGCCTCATTTTGGACCCCTAAGAAGAGGATTTGGGCGACTTTTAGAGGATAGTATAAAAAATTATGAGCAATATAGAATAGGGCTTGTGTTTTTTAAAGATTATCATGATGAATATCTTACAAGAGCGCACCAATTTACAACTGATATTTCGATAATAAGAAGGCATGTGGAAGCTAAAAGACCAAGGGGCGGCGGCGACAGGCCGGAAGCTGTATTTGAAGCTTTGTATGAAGCGCTTACAGCATTTCCATGGGCAGCAGATGACAAAGTAATAATTCTTATAGGCGATGCGCCTGGACACCCCAGACCACGAGGCAGAATTACCAGAGAAATGGTATATGCAGAAGCTGCTAACAGGGGAGTGACGATCCATACAATATTATTGCCGCCATGATGAGTCGAGGCAGCAAAAGCTGGTATCCATACTGTATTGATCTGAATCCCAGCTTTTCAACGGAATGATGTTTCCAATGGGATGATGGGCTGTGTGGGGTTGGTTATCTTCCTGCTCTTCTTCCGTACTGTCTTTGATCTATTGTTTCAAGGATTCTTATTGAGAGTACTCTTGGCCATTCGTTAAAATGGATGCTTTCGGGTGTTTCATATTGGGCAAGTATTGATTCAAACCTTCTTCTGGCTTCATCATAGTGCCTTCTTTTAAAATGTATAAAAGCAATCTCATATTCAGCTTCTATAATTTTTCCCCGCATATCCGGAAATCTGTTGATAAATTCTTCATAATAAAAAAGAGCTGCTCTGTGGTTTCCCCAATCAACCATTGCAGTTTGAGCAAGTCTAAAAAACTCTTCGGGGAGTAGGTCATCTGGTATTTCTCTGGGTACGCTCCTGCAGCCAGCTATTATAAAAATAATGATTAGTAAAAGCGCTATATATAATTGATCTTTTTTGAATTTCATTTTTGCCCTATTTTTCACTTTTTATTGGTATAACTCGTCTTTTATTGGGAGGGTGTTTTTAAGCTCTTTGATATATTCTTTAGGTTCTCCCATAGGTATATAAGCGTCACAATGAGGAAGGCTCCGTCTGGCTACTGTAAAGTATTTATAAAATTTTTCTCCGCCAAGTTTTTTTACCCATTTTCCAGCAGAACATCTTACCCTAAGGTAATATTGAACCCCATTTCCTTCGGGCGTCTTGACAATTTTGCAATTACAACAGTTTGCGCAATATATCTTGTCCGATGAGTATACTTCGTCTTGAGAGAAACTTTCACTATCCTCAATTTCGACATATTCCATCAGCTTCTCCTTTATTCACGTTAAAATAATAGCATAATCATCTTTTTGGCGTCAATAGTATTAGGTTAGGATTGAACCAGCTATTTTATACATAATACTTAAAATATTTCTTCGTGCTCATCCATAATATGGATATAAACGATTTTGCTTTTTACAAAATCAAATGCATCAATTTTTGCTATGGCTTTACGCATATTTTCTTCTTTTACTTTATGGGTGATGATTATAACAGGCACATAAGCTCCTGTTATTTGCTCCCCTGCTGTTTCTTCTACCAACTCTTTTTGAAGAACGCTCGATATGCTTATATCATTTTCTGCAAAAACCGATGCGATTTTTGAAAGAACACCAGCGCAGTCTTTTGCATTGATCCTTAGATAGTATCTTCCTTTTCCTTCTCCATCAGGAAGCAGTGGAGCTGGTTTTGTTTTATCGGGCCATATTGGGAGAGTTGAGAAAGTTTTTTCTGCTGTTCCCAGGAATACACTTATAATATCTGATACAACCGCAGAAGCTGTAGGAGAACCGCCTGCTCCCCGTCCATAATACATTGAGTGGCCAAGAGCATGGCTATACAAGCTTATTGCATTAAAAGAGCCTGTTACCCACGCAAGAGGGTGTTCTTTTCGTATAAATGATGGCGCAACTCTAATTGCAAGCTTTCCATCAACAAGTCTTGCCATTGCAATAAGCTTTATTATATAACCCAATTCTTTTCCTGAGTTGATGTCAAGCAGGTCAAGTTTATCAATACCTGAAACAGGTATTGAGTCAACATCTATCTGCATTCCAAAAGTTATTGAACTTAATATCGCGAGTTTGTGGGCAGAATCCATTCCCGACACATCAAGTGTAGGATCAGCTTCGGCAAGCCCTTTTTCCTGAGCTTCTTTAAGAGCTTTTTTATATGAAACCCCATTTAAAGTCATTTCTGTAAGGATATAATTACACGTGCCATTTACTATTCCATAGAGAGCATCTTGTTTATTTGCTATAAGTCCATCATAAATAGCTCTTATTATTGGAATCCCGCCACCGCAAGAGGCTTCAAAAGATATAGATACCTTGTTTTTTCTGGCAGCAGCAAATAACTCTACTCCATGCATTGCCAATAGCGCTTTATTTGCTGTAACAAGATGTTTTTTTGCATTTAATATTTTTAGGGCTGCATTTTTTGCAAATGTTGTTCCACCTACCAACTCAACAACAACTGCAACTTCCGGATCCTCAAGAACTTCGTCCAGATTGCTCTTAAAAAGAGAACTGTCAAGATTGAGTTCTTTTGCGCGCGCAAAGTTAGTATCGATAATATATTTCAGGAAAAAAGTGAGATTTGTCCTTTTTTTTAAGAAGTCGATATCTTGTGTAAGAAGCTTTGCAGTGGCGCCACCTACAACGCCGCATCCAAGAATAGCTATAGCTTGTTTTTTTACTCTGTCCATAATACTACCCTCTTTTATTATGCTTATAGAATTAAATAAACTGAAATCCTAATTACTTTTTTATGCGATTAATATAATTATAAAACGTTATTCCGTCAGCGGGCTTTATACCTTCTGCTCATCCTATTATATTTAAGAGTTGGCATGAATGTCAAGCTACGCGCAGGGCTTATCTTTTACCTTTGCAATGTTAAGGTGTAGAAAAATGTGATATCTGCAGCTCTGGCCCCGTCAACGGTTGTAAATGGAAGAACAAGTTCTGTTGGAACATCTCTCCCTCTGAAAGGTCCCATAAATACAAGATACCCTGTTTGCGTTCCATACCCTCTGATAGTTGTTATATGTGGAAGCATGAACTCTTGTGCAACTTGATTTTCTCTTAATATGTACCTTCTTTCAGCATGTTCTTCGATTTTCGCTTCCATATCAGATCTGCTCATAGGGGCAAATCTTCTATCACCAAAATGGAGCTCAACACGCCTGTTATCGAGTCTTATGGGCGCGCTTTCTGTATTTGTAATTGTAAGCTCAAGAACTATCATTTTCACAGGGGTAACAGCGAAATCTGGTGGGATAAATGGATTTGCCCTAAAACCATGTCGTTTTGTAATATCGATCAAATTCAAGTGAAGACACTCTACAAGGATTCCATTTTGTTCTGCCTCCTGTTTTGCAGGCTCTGTTGATGTAAGATGTGGTCTTGTGGTGTCGCATGATGAAATTAGTAATAATAGGATAAAAATCAGTGAAAAAGCAGTATATAGCCTGAAAGCAGATTTGGTTGTAAAAAAATGTTTCATTGGAACCCTCTTTTATTATTTTCTATAACAGTATCTTTAATATTTTTTTTTGTCAAATTATGAATCAAGTCAAATAATTAGCTTGTTAATATTTTTATAAAAACGGAGGTAAAAATGAATAATCTTAATTCAATACTTGTAGAAGGGAATCTTACAAAAGATCCTGTTTTTACAGAAAACACTAAAGGGACATCTATCTGTTCATTCTCTATTGCAACAAACAGGTATTATAAACAAGAAGATGAATATCAGAGCGAAGTTTCATATCTGGATGTTGAAACCTGGGCAAAACTGGCAGAAGCGTGCAGAGATCATCTTACAAAGGGCAGGGGCGTGCGTGTTGTAGGCAGAGTCAAGCAGGATAGATGGATGGATCAAGGAGGTAAAAACAAATCAAAAGTAAAAATAGTTGCTGAACATGTGGAATTTAAGCCTTTTAAAAAAAATGATGAAGCAAAAGAGGGGGCAGATGAAGCAAAAAATGAGTTAATAGAAGTAGAAGAAATGTAAAACCTTCCCCGCCGCAAGGCGGGGGTGAGGTGAAAAGGCAACAAATATAGTAGTCAAAAATATCGTTATTTCAGCTATTCAGCTATCTGATTATTGCTGGGAGGTATACCAAATTTTAAGCTAGATTATTTATAAGGCAATGCGTATACTTGACTAACTGTTATTTCAAAAGTATGATATTTACTATATAAGTTGCCGAAGTGGTGGAATTGGTAGACACAGAGGACTTAAAATCCTCCGACCCCTCAAAGGTTGTTCCGGTTCAAGTCCGGTCTTCGGCAATATTTTGCTTTTTCACATAAAAATATAAGGTAAGTTTTGCCTGATCCTATTTGTTGAATTGCGAATTTTGTTTATATAAAATCGCTCCCGAAAAATAAATATATAGGAGGGAGTCCTGCCTGAAAAATCTTATAAAATAAACGAAATTGCTGCGCGGACTCGTTTTTTAAACACTATATTTATTGTTGTTGCCTTATTTTTGTTCTTATTGGTGGCTCTTTTTTTTATTAGTGAAATCAATAGGCGTGATTCTGAAAACAGGGCGCTTTTATATTCTATCAGGGCAGCAGACAAATTCCATTCTCATCTAATCTACGACCTCGCTCTTGTACAAAAAATAGCCCATTCAAATACCGTGCTCAATTGGTTTACTGACGAGAGAGACAATGAGAAAAAACTTGCTGCTTACCATGATATAATGGGCTATTTTAATGTATTTGAAGATGGTTATTTATACTTTGTAATCAATGAAACTTTAAATAAATACTATATAAGTAACGAATTGATTTTTTCTGACTTTCTCCCCTTTGCCAGGCTCAACCCGGTAAGTAGAGACGATTTTTGGTATTTTGAATCTATTGAAAATGAAAGTGATTACTTATTGGAAATCGGCGTTGATAAAAACACGAATATATGGAAATTATGGATCAATCACAAGATCAAAAAAGATGGAGAAATATTGGGTGTATTGCGTTCAGTATTGCCCATTCAAAGTTTGTTCGATGATATGTTTTTCCATCATGTCAATAAAGATAACTGGGGGTATATTATTGACAAACATGGCGCTGTTATTAAAGGAAGTATCTATTCTGAAAATTTCAACAGAGAAGAAAGACGCTATATTCATGATGTACTCAATTATCCTGCTCTTGTTTCTGTGATTGAAAGATATCTCAAAAATATAGACAGTTATTTTATTGATAATGATGCGCAGGCTAGAGTTGTCAAGTTGACGCGATGGGGGAATAGATATGCAGCGCTCTCTCCGGTAACTGGTTCAACATGGTCGATCGTTATCTTCTACAACAGTAAAAGTCAGACAGGGATTTCCGATATAGCCAAGCTTATTCCATTTTTGCTCCTGATGCTGTTTGTATTGATTCTGTACACTTCTGCCAGAAGTATGATAATAAAGAAGCATATTTTCTTGCCATTGAATACTATGCGGGAGAGTATATCTGAATCCAAAACAGGCAATACAGCTATCTATGGCGTGGATCGCGATGATGAAATCGGTATGTTGGCGCGGAGTATTAAGGAAATGCAGGATTCCATAATAGCACAGTCCGATGATATCCGCAAAGCATATGATTTTACAAGACTGGTTCTGGATGAAATGCCGCTTTGTTTCCAATTGTGGGACAAAAATTTAAAAATATTGGATTGTAACACCGAAGCTGTAAAGACCTTCTTTTTGAATAGTAAGCAGGAATTTATCGAGAAATTTTGGAATTTTAACCCTACTTATCAACAGGATGGAACACTTTCATCTGAAAGAGTTACCACATATATGAAAAAAGCATTCGAGAAAGGCAAGTGTAATTTTAAATGGATCCACAGATTACCGGACAATACTCTGTTGCAGATGGATGTTCATCTGGTTCGCCTTAGTATGGAAGATGATTATGTTGTTGTTAGTTATGCAAAAAATCTGCAGGAATATTATCGAATAATAAAAGAGATACAACGGCAGGATAGCTTATTAAAAACAGTGAACAGCGCTTCTACCATACTGCTTCAATCAGAGCCCGAAGAATTTGAAAGTAATTTACATAATTGTATGGGAATGATAGCTCACGTTGTACACGCAGACCGCATATCCATCTGGAAAAATCAAATAGTTGATGAAGATCTGTGTTGCAAAAAATTATATGAATGGTCTGGAACCACTGATTTGGTGCAAGGCAGTGATTTAATCCCTTACAAAAATGTTCCGGGTTGGCAGGAAACATTGTCAAATGGGCTTTGCATAAAAAACATAGTGCGTGATATGCCGCCTAAGGAACAGGCCTATCTTCTTCCGCAAGGTATATTGTCCATTTTAGTGGAGCCGGTGTTTGTGCGGGATAAGTTTTGGGGTTTTGTTGCTTTTGATAACTGCCATGCTGAGCGGATATTTACCGAAAGTGAAGAATCTATCCTGCGCTCCGCAAGTCTTTTAATTACCAATGCACTGTTGCGCAGTGAAATGACTTTGGACATCCGCGCCAGTTCTATACAACTGGAATCAGCTCTTAAAAAAGCGCAGGAAGCAAACAACGTTAAAAATAATTTTTTAGCTAATATAAGCCATGAAATGCGTACCCCGCTTAATGCTGTAATTGGTTTGGCAAGGATAATTCTTACTGACAATTTGCAAAAAGATGAGTTTCAGCCAATTATTGAAAAGATATATAAATCAGCAGTAGATCTTCTTGCTTTGATCAACGACATTCTGGATATTTCAAAAATCGAAGTAGGCAGGCTTACGCTTATTTTGGCTGAGTACGACCTCATCAGTCTGATAAATGATTCTATTATCCAAAGCAGTATACACCTTGAGGGAAAGCCTATCAAGTTTGCTCTGGATGTAAGAGAGGACCTTCACGTTGCCCTTTGTGGAGATGCAACCCGTATTAAGCAGATCTTAAATAATCTTTTGTCTAATGCTTTCAAATACACCAGGAAAGGGGTAGTAAAGCTGAGCATAAGCGATGAACGTGATGGTGATAATTCCTGGCTTACAATTTGT
>Ga0136643_10000273_pt1 | contig 55745 bp, 27 predicted proteins | sample TergutLab28metaG_FD_96883 | JGI IMG/M metagenome (GOLD analysis project Ga0136643, IMG submission 96883) | Labiotermes labralis P1 segment gut microbial communities from Petit-Saut dam, French Guiana - Lab288 P1 (version 3) (version 3) | ecosystem: Host-associated > Arthropoda: Insects >... | reverse complement strand
TGATAGTTCAACAATGTAGTCGCAAACTCCTGAAGATGGACGTATTAATGCCCAAAACATGCTGAGTATCTAAGAAGTAAAGTAAATATAACAAGTGACATCTAGTTGGTTTTTTATTCTTCATCTATCACAATGATGCACGGTCCAACAAACATCAGATCCAGATACTTTGATTTTAATTGTTCGGAGGAGGATGTTCCCTCCTCTACCCCATACATACATTTCATGAGTGACTTGTGGCTTCCGCAAGCATTTCTTTTCCTTAAGAAGTTACATAATGAATATGGAAGGTTGTGCAGTGTGTTTTGCACTGTCAGATTGCTCTGAAGTGAGTTATGACAGACTGCACATAGCTCATGGGAGAGGAACATAAATTACAACAGGGTGTTTGGAGACAGGGTACACACTGGTTTTGCAGTAAGGTCCCTGTTCATAAGGTTATAAGTTCATACCCAGGCACATGTGTGTAGATTGGCACCTTCTCTTCTGCCAATAAGTCAAAACTTTTCGAATATGAATACCTGCCTTCCTGTTACTCCCATTTCGGAGCTCATGTAAAAATTGTACGTGTACTCTGCCAACATTGAATCTTACATATGGATTTAGTCTTCATGCCTAGATGGGCAGAGGCCAGAGAGGTCACACTGAAGACAGTAGAGACAAACTTGTGGAAGGAAAAATGAAATACTTGTGTCTTCAAGATTAATCTTCTGTCAGAAGGTGTTTACTTCATGTACGAGGGAAGAATTATCCATTTTTATAGTCATATTAAGTGGATCTTGCAGAAGTAGATTGTAGTAGTGTGAGATGGATGGAGCAATCTGTAACTGTACATGTTGCCAGATTCTCATGAAATAAATTCATTCCTCATTTAATGTATCTCAGAAGTGTACCTTTCCAGAACAATCAGTATATGGTAATGCATTTGCTTAACAGTTTAGATGCCAGGAGTTGAATTGTGTAATGTCAAAACTGAAATGTTGCATGGTCCTGTATCTCGAGATGGCTGATAACTGATTTTTATCAATTTTACCAGTGTGATTACCATTCATAATCATCTTTCTGTTTTGCTACCTGAATGTGGTTGTGTAGTATCTCTGTGTCTGCTGCATACCTAGTAGGTTGTAGGGTTCAAATGTTTGCTCTCAAACTAGCTATCCTGACTAAGGTTTGTCACAGTTTTTCTCGAGCCTTCCATTTAAATGCTGTGCTGGTTCCCTACAATTGGCCATATTTTTCTCTATCATCTTTTCCAGTTCATGACTCTCCTATAATTCAATGTTATTCAACTTCTCTGACTGTTAGTAAGCAACAAAAGTAATGTGTTGAGCCATTTCTTATGTTCATGGTAAAAGAGACTATTGAATGGTATGATGCATCCATGGCTGTGGTGTTAATATATTTATTTCATGAGAGTTAGTGGAAGTGGCAGTAATGACTTCCTGATGTTCTGTTTTTTTTTTATTCTGTCATTTGGATCAAGACCAAAATTTGTTTGAAGGTTGCAAGCTTTCATACCTGTTCCCGGTATGTGGAAATAGTCTTATGTTGGCAGAGAGACAGAGGCATTCTGTATTCCATTTTTAATTGGCAGCTTAAAATAATTTGTACATGTGCTGGTGATATTTTGCCTCTAGTATCAGAGAAACTAATGTGTGCACAAGTGGATGTAATGCCCTATTAACTTTTGGTGTTCTACTTACACATCTGCTGTATGGGTGTTTATAAAATTAGCCTGGCATAATTTTAAACCATGCCTCATCTCTTCACTGGACCATTGAATAGACTCCAAACTCTGTACTGATAAATTGAAAACAGCTGTTGGTATTGTCCCATCATAACATGCCATGCTGTTCACAGTATGAAGTGCAAGAATTGCATTAGTGCTATATTGGTTTTTCACTTGTTGTGATTTTAATGTTAATGTATGAAATTTTATTAAAGACCTCATGCCATTTCAAGCTTGCAACTTGGTCTGTGTGTGTCATTTCTGTGTTACTGTGTTTAAGTTGTGCCAGCCAGTTGCTAGTGGGATCTCAGCTCAGTCAACTTTCAGCTATGAGCTTCTATGCAGCTCCAGGTTTCCAACCAGTAGCTACAGTGGTGGGGTACAGGTGAGTAGATTGTAGTCTGGTCATACTGTGTCTAAATATGGAAACTGTATGTGATTTCTGTGGATCATGATGCTGATATTTGTTATCATCCGGTCTTAATGAAAATATAACTTAAAACTGTGTTTTTCTGATTTTGAAGATCTGTACTGTGGTGAAGGGAAAATTTATTACATCATAGTACATATTTAAATAACTTTTATATGAAGTTTTTATGACAGTTAAAATTTAGATAGTGGTCTTTTGGGTTATGACACCTGTGAGGTCGTAGGTAGTTACTAGTGTTTGTAGGATATTGGTTGCTTCCTTCTTGAAGTGAGAAGATGATGAAATGGAAAACGTCAGGTTTCCTCAAAACACTGGTAACCGTCCGAGGCTGTATGGTGTCATAAATAATACAACAAGGGGAATGTCAACATTTGTTTTTTCCATTTCAAGAAACATGTTCCTGTCAGCAGTGTTAATGCAGTGTCTTATATGATGCCTATTCATTTTATTCAAAATCCATGCCTACCAAGTGCCTGACAATTTAAGTCTCCTGACAGTTAACAAAAGTTGTTTTCATTCATTTCCTAAAGTAAATTCCCAATTTGAGATACCAGGTGGCAGAATAAATATATTTTGTTTATTCTGTCATTTGATGGTAGTGGTAGCTACAGTAGTAAATAAATAAAACTGATAACATAACTAACTCTGGTTCTTTTTATTGTTAACAGCTTGTTTCAACCTTAAAGGGTCATCATCAGGTTACCATTCAGAAACACTTAAAAATAAGACAAAATTATATTATCTAAAATGAGATTAAATTTTTACAATTAAATTTTGTCTTGTGTTTTCCATGTTGCTTATGTCTTAAATTAAAATGTATTAAAATAAGGTAGATAAAGTAATGGGTGGTAGACAGTGTGTAAGCTTGGTTAAACAGAGCAAGTAAGCAGTTCTCTTTTTATGTTGCCCTGTAGGTGTCTAAGGTATGCAAAGCATGTTGCTGTAATAAAAATTACCAGAGTTAGTGAGTGGTTTTATTTATTTAGTACTGATATCATGAGAACACAAAGTGACATATAACTTTAAAAAAGTAGTAAGAGCTACTAGTTTGTTGATGGGTATGAAAAAGTAAATAAGTGAGTAATAATATTTTATGGACATATGCCCTTTTCCCCATGCACAAATTTCCATATTCCTACTTAAACTCAGAATGCATGTCAATGAAATAAACAAACCTGCACCCATGAAACTAGCTTGTAGAGATTTCTTTTTAAATTGTGTGGTTGTAAAGATAACTCATTTTTCCAATTTCTGACTTGAACTGCTTCGCATGTGCACTCATGAATCACATTAAAGTAAAGCTCAACTGGAATGATTTTCAGACCTGCTGTTGTACTTCATTCCCTGCAAGAATAGCATTACATATCAGTACTAAGGAGTACTGAGATGTGTCCCAGAGAAGAGTGGATGTTTTCATTATATCAGAAATAAAAATAAATTTAGGAATTTACATTGCAATATGTAGGTCTTTCTTATTTATACTTGAATTTTTTACCTAATTATTGTGTTTTGTGTTTCATAAAAAGTATGGTTGTGGTATGATGTACTGTTGTGTACCACCAGGGTCAAGAGCCATGGTTGCATGCTATACCAAAATTTGTGTTTGGAAATTTTGGTATAAAATAAATACTGTTAGATGCTCAAAATTTTTAAGTGTTTGGACATGAACTTTTCGTTTTGGAGTAGAATTTTAAAACTGCTGTATTGTTATTGCTTATTTAAGCTTTCTGTCACATTTGAGTCCTTTCTGTCCACAGATGTTGCAAGATTCCACAAATATAATCACACACCTACCAAAGTAATATTCTTATATGTGTTTTTATCATTTATCAGAATAGATATTTGCATTTTGTGCAACATATCATAATACATGCATCCATAACCTGTAACTAATTCTGTTGCCATAAGTTCATGATCTAGGCAATTCAAGCAATGCCAAATAGTTTTGCCTTCACTGCTGCATGAGTTACATAGTGTATCCATTAAGTACAGTTATGTATTATGAGTGTGTTGTTCTAATAGTCATAAGGTGTAATGCCTTTTTTATTATGGAATGTAAATACAGAATTTAAAGGAAAGTGTTCAGAAGGGAAGTACATTGATTTCACATTATGGGTTTGCACATGGTATCCATAATAAATAAAGGGCTCAAGGCACATCAGGCCCCTGCATAAGTTATACTCTGGTGTTAGGATTATAATTTAGATTTGAAACTTAGTTGTAGAAACAAAGGCAGGAGTAAAAAATATTTTGGTTGCTGAAATGAAGTTTCTGTCCTGGAAACCCAAGTATCTGTCCTTGTAAATGCTGTACAGACTAATTGGTAGGTTAATTGATAAATGACAACTCTTATCTTTGTGTGTAGCACAGCATAAGATGGTTGGCCAGGATAGCATAGTTTTGTATGGCGACTCGCTTTGGGCTGGTTGGTCCAGGGATCAGATTTCATTGGGTAGGGGGGGGGGGGCAAGATTTTCCTTCCCCCCCCAGGATGGACCCGGGGCCCACCCAGCCTCCTGTACAATGGGTACTGGGTCTCCTTCCCTGGGGTAGAGGGGCTGTGGCATGTCATTGATCCCACTTCCATTTAGTGCCAAGGTTAAAGAGTTGAGCTATACCTCTATTCCCCGTCTGGGCCTTCATGGCCTGTACCAGAGGGAATGTGAAATTTGAACTCAGAAAATTCTTTTGGATGATTGGACATAATGTTAGTTGTCACCTGTACTTAAAGTTAAAATACATTTCTAAAAATGTATTTTCAGATTTTGATGAAAAAAAATATGTCGTTGTAAGATAAAGTTTTATGGAATGAACAACTTACATCTGAATCCATTAGTGAAAATAATGAACACTTTATAGTTTTGTGGCATGTTGTCAGAAAGGAATTTTGGGCTTTTGACAATGGCATTCAGGAAGCTGTATGGTAAGGAAGCTGGTTGAGATGCTGGCACCATTATAGGGCTGCTGTGTATGTGTGGCCTTTATCGTCCTACTTGACCATATGCTAGTCTCTTAAATTATTGGTGAATGGCCTAGCATGCCATATGCTGGTGTGTGTGTGGTAATGTACATGGCTAAGCGAGAAATACTGTATCTGAAAATAGACACACTCAGCATTTAAATTCATTGGCTGCACATTAGAAGTAAATATGGTGATAGGTGTAAGTAATAATGAAGTTTGCCTGTGTATGAAGTCTTCACAGAATTGTTGATTTGCACATTGATGTGGTGTTGATGCAGGTAGTCTGGAACATATTCTCTGTGGCTGAAACAATAAAATGTTTCAGTTCTGTGGATGATAAATAGAGGCCTCATAGTTTTTTTATTGTGTCACTGTCTGCAATAGGCCTGACATTGGTATACCCATCTGTATTTGCGATTTGAGGTGCTGACAATGGTGATTATTGAGATTGCTGTCTTCTTGGATGTGTTGTCATGTAGTTTTATAGACAGCTACAAAATTACATCATATCACATCCCACAAGGCAGTGATCTGCCTATGTGTTTCTCTGAACACAGTTTTTCATTGTTGTGGTGGAGATGAAGTGTTACCAGTTTACCTGAAGTATTTTTCAGCCTTTTCATTATTTATATAAGGACTCCAAAAATGCTGTTAGTCTTTCTATTGAGTTGTAATTGAAGTCATTCTGATTTGGACCAGAATGTTGTTCGGTTAGTAAAATTTAGTGGAAATTGTACATACAAAATTTTGTTAAAACCCATTTACCATTTCGAGAGTTGTTTCTTATGGAAAGACAGATGTGCTGAAGATGATAGTGCATCCATAAGTTCATAATACATAAGTAAAAGTGGTCCCTCCATATTGTGAGCAAGTGAGGTTGATTCTTGGGGTGGATGAATTGATGTAGGTGTCCAAATACTGGAAAACATGTAAGTGAGGTTCACGTATGTTTCTGCTAAAATTTTGAAAGTTTGGCAATGAAAAGACAGGTTTGTCTTAACTGTGCCTGTTGCTGAAGTTCCTTTGATGAGGGAATACAAGTTTGAAACAGATATATATAAGTTCCTGAATGCTAATTGGTATAATGTGTAAAACAAAATGTATCCCTAAGTGTGGGTTTACTCAGCTTGACCAAACTTTGGTTTTAGGTGGGTCGTTTACCCCAAGACCCCACTGGGGGGGTTAAACCACATTGCAAGTGTGCAGACACCTGACCTGCCTCACATCCGTGCCAGAGAAGTTGCCGCACTTACACGGTGATATAATTTAGCATGACGTAACATAAGTTCTAGGCAGGTCGTTTATACTAAGAACAGGCAGGGTCAGAAATGTCTACCTTTAAAAGTTTAAAGTAATGACATCTCTGTATAAGACAACATTGTAAGCAGATGCTGTCTGGACAGGGAAATTTAAATTTATTTTGATGCCACAAGACTGCTGGAAGAAAATCTAGGTACATGAGGATTAGGTCTGCTACTGTAGAAATTCCCCCTTAGTGCACATAACATTATGCTTTTGTATTTTGCCACTTGTAATGAAGCTGCATCCTCATCTCAGTACTTCTGAGTATGAACTCATAATTACAAAAATTGTGAAACTGCCACCTCCTGTGTTGCTGTCTATTGCAACTTTTAAATTTATCTTGAAATGTGATGTTAAACCATGTCCATTATTCCAGTAAAGAGTATGAGCTTACTAGATTTTTACCTTGATTACCCTCCTTTTGTTCTGAGGCTGTGTATAGAGAAATAAATCTTCAAGATAGATTGTCTGGTTACCACATGAAAAACTGTTTATTTAAGAAGGAGACTGCCGCAGATTTCTGAACAGATACTGTGTGTTTAAATTGTACATCTGTGCTTTGACTGTATTACTTTTCTTTAACAGTAGAAAACAGTAAATGGATTTCCTAAGCTCCACATGTTATTCAAACTGTACAAAGAATTTTAAAATGTGTAATATGAATCCAAACCAAAATGAAGAAAGACTTTAGTGAAGGTAAAATTGAAGTCAATTGAGGAAGATGTATTCATGACTGAATGTTAGTTGGTAATATTATTTATTCACAGTAAAATAATTCTATTGAGTCACTTGCACATTTAATGTCTTGTATGCAAGACTGGTGATAGTGATGTATTCTAAGAGTTTATGCATGTTTCTTTTGTTATAGTGAGTGCTTAAGTTTAAAACCAGACCTGAAACATGAATATTTTACTCATCCTGTGAGATGTTTAATTTAGTGTTCCTCACATGGGGCTTACTGGCTATGGGTTGGACGGTCCGAGGATCGAATCCCGGTGGGGGGGCGAGATTTTCCGCACCTGTCCAGACCGGCCCTTGGGCCCACCCAGCCCCCTGTACAATGGGTACTGGGTTTTTCCCGGGGTTAAAGAGCGGCTAGGGCATGATGCTGGCCCCTCACCCCCTTCTAGTGCCATGGTCAAGAAAGAGTAGAGCTATACCTCTACTGCCCCTATGGGCCGTACGGCCTGTACAGAGCCTCAGTGCCTGTACAAGGGTGCACTTTACCTTTTTTTACATGGGGCTTATTTTAGAAGTTTGTAAGATTCAGCATCCCCTCATTCCTACCTTCCAAATTTACCAAAATATATGGTATGATGTGTACAGGTGTTTTTCTCATTTTGTTTAAATTTCATAGAAGGAAAGGCTTGATAAAGAATGTAATTTATGTTGACTTTGTTCTGCATTAAAATATTCAGTTATTTATAATTTTTGTAATAACTTGCCCTCTCAGCAAAACTTAAATACTAACTGAAGTGTTCATAATATATAGTGCTGCTGTATGTATTGTTGCAAGGAAAATTTGTGAGTGTAAACTTTTGCATCATAGCTTGAGTCTTACTGGTTTTTTTTTAATGTCCAGTACAGAAATTGTGGAGGCTTATGTTGGATGATAACTGCATTTTGATACTAATTTTTAGCAGATCAAGGCACAGTAAAGAAATCTGATAAGTTCTAACATGTTATATATATATATGCATATTTTTTTTATGTGGTTATATCTAATGGCATGGAATTTCTTGACTATCGGAGTGATAGTCAGCTTTTCAAGAAGGCTGTGCTCCATGTAATTTGTTAGATTTTTCATATGATATCAGATCATCTAAAACAATAGTTTTAAAGTTTTGTACCTTTACAGTAATAAAAGCTATAGATATGCAGTTCACTTGGTAATATTAATGGTCGCTGTTAAGTCTTTTGGCTTAAGTTCTTTCTAAATGAGAGGGGGTTCTTCCAAAGAAAGGTTGCATATGAAAAATGTAATAATTTGCTGCAGAAGTCATTGACTTCTTTTTTTATCCCAGGTTATGAGAAGTCTTAAAACTTCATTATAGACTTTTCATTCACATGGTATTGTTCTAAATTTAAGGTCATGTTCATGACACTATATGGAATTAAGTGTGGTCTTTAGTTTTTCTGAATTTCTGCCAGGAATGGTATCTTGAACAAGAGGCTAAGAAACAAGTCAGTGGAATCTGTACCAAGAACCGAACACTCGCAAGTTGTGACAACAGAGTTCTGGATTCAATAGAATCTTCTTGGGCAGACAGCTACATCAAAGGGCAAAAATGTTCTGATATTCTAAGGATTTACTATCCCCTTCTTCGTGGTGCTGCGAATGATATCAAGACATGTAGAGTACTGGATGGGTGCACTAGTATCTGTGGAATATTTTAACATTTGATGTAATTATAATGGGTTAAAATTTAACCTTCCCATGATAATTTGTTTGTATCTAGGATTCAAGTCTTCTGGTAAGTAACACAGCATCACTGGTTGGGTCAATTGGACCAAGAAGAACTTCTTTGTCCATGTGACCCTTGAGAATGGTGGCAGTATGTTCCTTCAAAATTTCAGGAACCACTCACCCACTGACACAGCAGCAAATCCTAGAAGACCAGAATCCTGAATTACACAGTTATGAAAACCTCAAAACTGGTTGCAGCTACTTTGCATATTATGATTTTTTATGTTAATAGAATGTTAAGACCATCCATGAAACCACTGAATGCAACAGGTGCATACATTTTGATCTTCCCTTGACTTAGCAATTTTGTTTCTGCCAGCTGCAACAGACATCTGTTTAAAAGAAAATCAAATCTTAGTACAAGTCACAAGACCATACCGTCCAGCATTACCTACTGGCCATCGCAACAGGTTTACCTGGCACAGTGCCTTAAAACAGATAAAGAACATTGCCTTTTGTGTCCATCCCGACACTAATGTGTGTTGCTGAGAAATGTATTAACAGTGAGAGAATATGGCTAATGGATTTTGATGTCATAAGGAATGAGTACAGGATGAGAATGATGGCTTAAACCAAGATTTTGAGTTACTTGTTGCTGCATAAAATTAATAGTGCATGGGAGTGAAGTACAGTGTTTTTTCTTTTGGCATTTGTAAATCTATTTTAATAGTTATCATGTATACTGGCAACAACTGCTATATTTTGTAGGTGTAATTCTTGCCTCAGCTTTAAGCAGCACTTTTGTTCTGGTTCTCAGATATGCTGGAGTGTTAACTTCTCAGATTTCTGACAAAAAATGAACCAATAAACTTAACATTATCCTTGTTGCAATAACCATTGCTCCTTAATTTTTTGTAGGAGACTATTATTTTTGTAAGACTTACGGTCCTAGTAGTAGTGAGTATGAGTTCTGGGACATGATGTCGTGTGTAGTTTGGGTGTGTGGGTTCCAACATTTTGGAGGAACCTGTCCCTACAATTTTCAGAATAGAAGAACCTATCCTCAAGATGGAGACTGTAGGTTCTTTGAAATGTAGGTACCTCAAATAACAGAGCATTACATCCCAGAAGACTGTATAATCTAGATTTTTTTTTTTACATGCAGTAAAATATTATGTGTCCAAGGCTATTTCTGCATCTGTTATTATCGTGATGTGATTTCTGGCAGAAATTGGTTGATATGCACGGATATAGATCTTCAGTAGGCCAGTGTGTGGTGTCATGTATAGCAATGGGCAGAGTGAAGTAGTCAGCCATCACACAGTAGACCATGCTTATTGCTGAGCAAGTTGGGAGTGCCTGTTACAGATGATAGGCAGTCCCTGATCTTGCAATGGACAGTGCTGAATGTTGCTTGTAATCGAACATGGATCCCTTTATTTACATGCCTCAACAATTCAGATCAATTCCACATTCAAGTTATTTCTTTTGATGGCCTTTGTATGTCTGTACATACGTGTAGCTTGTTATAAGGAGCATGCTTGAGGTGTCTTATTGTTCCTTCTATTAAGGTGGGTTAACCATTTCTGTCTGTAGTTGTCTGTACTTCAGTTTACCTAGTAAGTATTTTGTGTGATCCAGGTACCATAATTTTAAGTAGTGTCAAGTCTAGCATATACTTAACATTTCTTGAAAATTCAGTGTCTTTTACATGAATTTTTATTGGTACTCTTATTCTTCATGAAGTTTTGATTTCCAGTGAGCAGTATTCATTTCATGCATGTTCAACTTTGTCTCTTTCTTAACATGTTCCATCATTCCACATGTTCCTTAAAATCACTGATAATGAAAGGAGTGTATGCTTGATATATTCGCAATGATGATACTGATGTGATCAGGTTAACACCATTGTGTATGCCTGCTGGATGCTCTTTCCTTATGCCACTTATTTTGAACTTGTTAAACTTTCATGGCTTTGTCAGTTGTCCGTAACTTCACAAGCAAGAAATATGGCATGCTGGGTAAAACTTACATTTTTATGGTTTTTAAGATGACTTCTGACAGCTGGCATGATGGTACCTATGTTGCAGCCCAGCTCTGCCAAGCACAGTGCCTCTTGTGGCACCACTGCCACTGCCTACAGTGACAGGTCCTGCCCCAACTCCAGCACCTGGCCCACCAGCGAAGCCAGCTGATGTACTCCCACCAGCAAACTTCCATAATAGTGACCCTGTTACCAAAGCAGTTATGGATAATATCATGGGAAAGCTACCTACCAAGAAGCAGGCTGTAAGTGTTACAGTGTGAAACTGTACTGTTCTCAGGTGTGTTAAATATGTATTGTCACTATGTAATTCTGAAAAGAGACAGTAGCTTTAACACACACATTTCAACATGCCATTTGTGTTGTGAGGGGATGGTACACACCATTGTATGGAACAAGATCTAATCTGTGTTACCAGTTTGGGAGAACTCAGTGTTGATGGTAGATAAACATTAGAATGATGCTATCTTTTTTTTTTTGCCTGGTACCGGAGATGATTTTCTGTGAACTGATTGAATTGAATTTATTTATGTTTAATGAATCCAAAACAAGTTAATATTTTTGCCTACATAACAAGTCATAAGAAATTATTAAACTCAATACTTTACTGAAACTATAGAGTATTAGCTTAGAATTCTGAAAATTTTTAATTTTTACATTCTCTGTGTACACTAAAATATTTATCTAAAGAGTAGTAGGAATGAGCATGTAGTTAATTTATAATGCTAATTTAATTTGTTTAATATTTTCAATCAGACTTTTGATACTTTAAATATTAAAATTTCTGTATGAACCTCTATTTTACATTTCTCTTATAACAGACTTTCTTTCATACTTTTAAGCATTTCATTGTCTGCTTCTAAAAAATATTGATGTACTCTGTGAATCTGAATTACTCAGGATTGATAACTTCTTGTCATCAGTAGCATATTTTTCATTCCTGACACCAGGAGATTGTTAGGTGCACCAATTCAGAAAGTGCAGCATGTCAGATTTATCTAATCAGTACTATCACTTCAGGCAGTATTTACCATCAATTTAATTTATCTTGTTAACATATGTGGTAATTATTTATTATTGTTACACATCCTAGATGCATGTGGTGTTATGACAGTCCCTGTAACAGTAGTTATGAAAGAAAGAGTGTATTTCATCAAGAAAAACTGGTCACAAGGAATGTCATAGTTACCCGGTGCTGTAGAAATGCTTCATTGATTCTGTAACACTGAGGAAACTGGCTATGTAGTAACATTTCTGACTTTTATCTGGAAGGTGTCAAGTTCAGATTGTGGCCAGATACTGCCTTTCCTGACTGGTTTTTAATGGTTTACCTTAGGTCCCTGAAGGCAAAGTATAGGACATAATATCAAAATAGTTCATGACCACTTCCAGATCTTTTCCAATTCATAGTCCATTCATCATCATTCAGTGATGTGTACTCTCAACTACTGATAGCACTACCAAATAAATCAGAAAGTAAATAAATGTCATGCATACATACAGCTTTATATTCATTAACTAAATATTTATGGGTGTGGATATTGTAAAGAAAGTATGACCAGCTTAAGCAGTGAATAATTGTATGTGGTATGTGCTTCAGCATTGGTCATGTAGATCAAAATAAATATAATGGAAGTTCTTAGTAATGGTAATATTAGGGTCAGTTCTGAAGTTGTTTGGAACTAATGTTATTCTGTAGGTGATGTTTGAAACCAGTGATCACCACCCTATTGTCAGGAGTACATAGCATCCTTGTACAGTTGCTTCAGAAGTCGGTTACTCTCCAGGTTGGCAGAGGCCTTGAAGTTGTGAATCCCATCACTGGAAACTTAGGATTTAAAGTAATTAAGAGATCAGAAACCTCGTAACCATAATGAACATGTTACTTCAGTTTTCATGTTAAAAGTTCTTAATTATTGTGTCACTTAATGGGGTAAGTGATTACCACCATTTTGGAGAAACATATGGCCTTAGTCTTCAGCCACCTGGTTCCTGGTAACCACCTGCCTTAACCAAGCACAGCTTGAGTTATCACTGCCATGAAAAACTTGTGTATCATATCATGTAGTTCGTTAATATCTCAGTAATCTTTAAAGGTTGAGGTATATAAGCACAACAACTTGAATTTTTATCTCCCAGGATATTAATCCCCTGGTACTATTGAGCTGGTGTGGGCCGGGTAGCCCAGTCGGTATAGCGACTGACTATGGGCTGGACGGTCCGGGATCGAATTCTAGTGGTGACGAGATTTTTCCACCTGTCCAGACCAGCCCTGGGGCCCACCCAGCCTCCTGTACAATGGGTACCGGGTCTTTCCCGGGGGGTAAAGTGCGGCCAGGACGTGCTGCTAACCACTCATCCCAATCTAGTGCCTCGGTCATGGAAGAGTAGAGCTGTACTTCTGCCCACCCTCTGGGCCACACCAGCCCTGTAACGGGAACACTTTTTTACTATTGACCTGGTAGCTGGGTTTTTACTCAGACATAACAGTACTAACATCACTGTTGAAAAAATTTGGTGTTTGACAAGTTAGATCATATGTATGTACCATAACAGTTGTACAGCACACAACAAATATTGGTTACTCAGGCTTTTATTTTAAGAAATTGTATGCTAAAGTTGTGTTATACCCATTTTTCAAATTATTAGGTGTAAAGAAGAAGAGATCAGTGAAATACAAGTGAGCATTTTTATCTAACTCTCATTAATGTATTAATTTTGTGAGGTAATTGGTACTGTTAAGTCTGTGATAGTAAAGCAAATACGAAGACCATCAGAGAAATACATAACACTCACTCATTTTTAGATGTGTTTACAGAATGAAAAGCAGCTGTTAGCTTCATCATGTCTGTCCATCAGTCCACATGGAACAACTCGGCCTTCACTGGACAAATTTTTGTGAAATTTTTTATTTTGGAGGGGTTTGACTAAAATATATTGAGAAAATTTAAGATTGGTTAAAACTGGACAAAAAGAATGGGCTTTCTGTATAGATCTACATACATTCATATCTTTACTTTGGTTATTAATGTTACCATGGTAGCAACCATTTATATGGTTGCTATGGTTATCTTGGTACCATGGTTAGTAACGTTACAATTAATTTTATGGTTACCATGGCTGCCTTGTATATCAAAGTTACAGATGTTCCTGTGGTACCATTGCTGTTGTGGTTACCAGTGTTATTGGTTGCTGTGTGTACACAAACATGCCAGAAGTGCTGTGTGCACATTTCTTGTCTGCTAATTATGTTGGAGTCTTGGCTGAACATACCACAAGACATTGTGGTTCTTTTACTATACACTTTAAGAAAAACAAATATGTAATACATTATGCAGAAGAAGTAAGTGTCATCAGTGTGGAAGCCTAGTTTATTTTTCATTTGGCTACTGCTTCAGTGTTGGTACATATCTGGCAGAGCTAATGAACTTCACAAGAGTGCAGATGCAGAACTGCAAAGTCTGTTCAACTGAAAGTTCACATCCTCTCATAACCTTTCACATTCCACTATAATGTGCCAACTTATACACCTGAATATTGAGCAGGAAAGCTTTGAAATAATTATTACTGAATTCTAGCCACATATCTGTCTTCACTGCACATATCTGATTTCTCCCAGGGTCTTCACAGTTTCCTGTCACCAGAATAGTAGTGTGTCTGAATTCTAGGTAATGTTTGCTCCTGATAAAGTTTCTTTAAATACCCTTGAACTAACCCACTTTCTTGCTCAGTGTACCCAATCTTATTGTTCTTGGTCATCCTGGTATTATTTGGTGTCATGTAGCTGCTTCAGTTAAAGCAGTAGCGTTAGTGACCTGAAAATGCCATAGTTTTAGACTGGAAAATGTAGAGAGCTAATGCAGCATTATGTCCCATCAGAGTGTGTACATGATTATGATGAATATTTAATAAGAGTTCCATTGTTCTAGAATTTGTATCAAGTGAATCAATTAAAATTGACTTTTATTTATGAGCAAACTAATGACTCATTGGAACATGGGTTCATGTTTGTGTCAGTAGTTACTCTTAACTCATTGGATCATGTGTTTTTATTTGTGCAAGTAGCTACTTTTAACTCATTGAAGCATGTGTTCACGTATTTGTAAATATTTACTTGTAAGTGAAAGTAAAAAATAAATGAAATTTTAGTCTTGCATTCATCTTAAAGTTTTAATTTCTTGGTCACTCATTGAACATCTGATAAAATTTGTGCTTTTTGTGCAACATATTTATGTCCAGTTGAGAGTTCATTATGAGATTTGATGTACCTTTGGCAGTTACTGTCAGGATTACAGTCTTCAGGGATATGGTGCTGTGTAGTGTGGTAGACAGGTGTCAGTGTTTTGGAGGAATATGTTGCTTCTATCTTCGGGGTTGAAGATTGAAGATAGAGGCAAGTGGTTTCTCTGAAGTGTTGGTATCCCTACATCACATGACATTGCATCATGCCTTAGAAGACCTCCATCTTGAATCTATACTGTAATTCTTTTTTCAGTTATGACTTTAGGGTACTTATTAGAAACATAGACTTTTGTGTTTGTAGTTTCAGTGTTGAATGATTTGTTGATTGTGAATAGTCAGTTGTGTAGGACATGAAAGGAATCAGGCATGGCCTAAATTCAGGTACTACCCAGCATTTGCCTGGAGAAACTGAAGAAAAAGTCGTCAGTTTGCTCAGTTTTGAACAGAAATGTTCTGTCCATGCACATTTAAACAAAACCAAAATAAACTATTACAGCATACCTTTGTGTCACCAATATTTGCATAGAATTAATTGTGTGTAAGTGTGAATTTTGCATGAAAGTTTTACAGTTTTCAGGTAATGTTTAGTCTGTATTGAAATGCATGTGTTTCCAGCAGCTCTGTTACATGTTAACTGACTCAGAATTAATGATTTTGTTATTCATCATGAGCCTGCCCATAATGTTATTTACTTTGGAGAAGTAAGAGTTACCACTGCCAACACAAACATTGCTCATAGTTCAGCTAGTAGGTGGTCCTTTGTGTGATCAAACTGTGGTCTGCAACCCCAACTTGTACAGTTAATTATAGTTTGGGAAACAATGAAGTGTTTCTGTGGTAGTGTAGTGTTTTTAAGACTGGAGACATTTTGATGCGTAAGGAATGTATATGGGATTGTATATTTTTGGAGTTGTGAAGTGTCTAAAGTAGGACTGGAAAACCAATTTCAGGTTGCTGTGTTCTACACAGCTTTTTCTATTTGAGATTTTCTGTTGCATGTCACTTTTTATGTGCAATGCAAGTATCTTCCAGTATACAACAGTGTACCAAATGTTCAACAGTCACCCATTATGAGTTTATTTTGTTGATGGAGAGGGTTACACCAGCAGGTTGTCTTATCAAACTTGTTCATTGTTGGGTTTCAGGTGACGTGTAAGTGCGATATTTGTGGCCTAGAGTTTTCAGGGCAGGTTGTTCTGGACACACATCTTGCTGGAGCAAAGCATGCAAAAAAGGTATTGTGAGGAGAAGTTCTTAACAGATGTTTATGCCACAGGGATACTAATGTGGTTTTTAGACTGCAAAATTAAAGAACTGTGTAGAATATGTTAATAACAGGCTGCAGTATGAACATAGAACACTGTCCATTTAATGGAGGAATTCATGCTGATGAGGAAAGAAAGGAGAATGGCCAATACATTTATCAGTTTATCCAAGAGATGGACAAAAGTGCCATTAGGGTGACTTGGCATACCAAATGCAAAGTGCTGAAACCTTCAGTAGCATGATGTATAACACATGCAGACACTCATTTGTTTATGTTTCTGTGCAGTTGTTTGTCATATAGTAGGCTTTTCAGGTTATTCTCTGTTTTCCCAGTTTCTCATGCATCTGTTTTCACCCTTCCTTTAATCTGTTTTGAATATCTCATCGCACTTGGTTTCCATCTTATCTTTGGTCTGCCCAGTTGTTTTTTATTTCATGTCCATGTTTTAGAAACTCCCAAACAATACCATTTTCATCCATATCACTGTGTATGTAATTTGGTACTGCTCTTTGTGCTAGTGTTTATACTTTCAGAATGTTTTATGTCAATTTTTAGGACTTGACTGAAATACAGATTAATTTTTTAGGTCCCTGAAAATAATTGAAACAGCTTTGAATTATGTTCAACTAGGAGTGAATTTTCAACAAAATTTAAGACTTTACCCTTTTGTTTGTTCAGTAAACCAGCATGTCTCTTACAGGCATGTGTGAAACATAAAAGTCATGTTAATTAATTATCACATGGCCTTATCAGCCTGTCAGGAATGTTTGTTATTGCAGTGCAATTTATAGGGTTATACAAACATTGCAGAAACACATCCAGTTATTTATGTAAAGTAATCTCTGTCTTCAGGGGGACTGCGGTAACAAGAGTGGTTAAGGTGCTGTGCTACAAATTGGAAGGTTGCTGGTTCGATCCCAGCTGGTGTCTGTGGATTTTTCATTGACATAAAATCCTTCCAATCACACTGTAGCCCTGGAGTCGACGCAGCCTCTAACAGAAATGAGTACCAGGAGTATTTCCTGGGGGTAACGGCAGCCGGTGTGTAACGCTAACAACCTACCACCATCCTGTGCCGTCACGAAATCTGGGAACCACTTCCTGGAACCCTCTGGGCCTGTGTAGGCCTGTAATGGGAGTGCTTTACCTTTACCTTTAATCTCTGTCTTCAAGGGTGGTGGTAATTCACATTGACATATATGGATATACAGTATTCTAATTTATGTCGTCTTCTCCTTTCAAAATTATTCTCTTGTCATACAGGTCCTTGAATGAGAAGTCTCTTTTTTTTCCAACATTATTTTCAACTTCTTGCCAGCATGTGATGTATTCAAGTACCTTAAATTATCCAGTCTTAAGTATTTATTACAGTTTCCCGGTACAGTAGAATTCCATTAATCCCAGTGCTGATACTTTGGCAGTTGAGGAAAATAGTCTCAAGTCTGGGAGTTCTCCAAAATTGTCTCCAAGAGTACCTCCACATTGGCTGTTGTGGTATCTTCTGACCCCTTGTCTCCCATTCCATCAACTTTTTCAACTGTGAAAACTTATGATCCACAATTTCCCCATCCTTCAGCATCCCTTGCAGAAACTGAAGAGAGACTCAAAAAAAAAAAATATATATATATATATAAAGGGATCCTGACACCTCTGAATGGGCAGCTGGAGGAGATATCTGAAAGGAATATTCTTGTGATTAGTTGTGCAGCCGAAGTATAGTAGCAGTAAAAGAAAATTGCCTATAAACACAGCTCACTATAGGTAAGGTAAAGGTAAAGCACTCCCGTTACAGGCCTGGAGTGGCCCAGAGGGTTCTGGAAAGTTAAGGTTCCCAGATTTCATGACAATGGCACAGGATGGTGATAAGGCTGTCAGGCTTATGCACCGGCCGCCTTTACCCCCAGGAAATGCTCCTGGTACTCATTTCTGTTAGAGGCTGAGTCAGCCCCAGGGTCATAGTGCGATCGGAAGGATTTTATGTCAATGAAAAATTCCAATGACACCAGCTGGGATCAAACCAGCGACCTTCAGATTTGTAGCACAGCACTTTAACCACGGTGCCACCGCAGTCCCCCGCGCACTATAGGTACTGTCTGATAATCCAGTTGCGTGAGTGCCAGATTAACAGAATTGTATCATAGTACCTTTTTTCATTTACCTCCATTTTTTATTTTGAATTCAGATAGAAAGGGTTTTGTGTAGTGGCTGTTCTTATTGAAAGCTTTAACTCAACCTTATATATGTCAGCATATTCTCATAGTCTGTATTTCAGAGTGCCTAACTGCCGACAGTATGTATGAATATTTGATGGAGTATTGGATAAATTTTCAGTTCTGCTGAAACATTAGCACTCTGTGTTAAATCGATTTTTTTGTCAGCTTATGTAGAGGTAGCAGCATAAGATTATTCATTTTGCATAGTTAGCCACATGACCATCAAATTTAATAACTGAGAGCACTATATGGTGTAAATAATTGTACTTTTTTTTTTTTTAGTCACAAAACAAACTTTGTGTACAGGAAAATGCAAGTGGGATGACAGATGATTCCCTGTTTTCATGTTGAACATGGGTTTTAATGTTTTTGATTATGTTCATCTGCAGAAGCAAACGTTTTCCTGGGCACCACCAGGATATTTTGCATGGGGAAGCATAAGAAAATTTGCTTACAGACTTATTTTAAGCCATTTAAGAATATTATGAACTATGGTCAGGTATTTTAAGGTGTCACATCTCCATTGCATTATTGAATACAAGAAGTGTTGCAGTCGGTCATCACAGCTTATATTCATCAAGAGCAAGGCTACATTTTCAGCCATACAATGATAGCCATCATTAGGCCTGAACTACAAGATACAAAAGGGTTATTTACAACTGTAATTAGCAACCTTTACAGTAGAAATATGCATATGATGTAAAAGAATACAGGGATACAAAAGACGTTGAATGCCTGTAAGGTATAGTTTGACGGTATAATGCATTAAAGGTATTGAATATAATAGTGTAATGTAGGCAGTTAGATATAAAGCATTTTTCTGGATGTGCCATATATGCGTTGCTGTTCGATAATTGAAGTTGTGGAAAAGTGCATACTAAGTATTGTGTACTTCAGTTTGTACTCTAGTTACATGATGTTTTGTTTTTGTTGTTACTTTTGTCTCTGTTGATGGGTTGTTGAGTAGGCATTCGAATATGAAGCTAGTAAGATGTGTACTTGGGTATGGAAAAGTGGTGTTCCATGTACCAAGGTTTGAATAATGGTGAACAAGTAAACAACCCCATCAACACAGTCAGAACTAATAACAGAAACAAAACAGGGGAAACCAGAGTACGAATTGAAGCTAACAATACTTCATATGCACTTTTCCACAACTTCAGTGATATGATAACAACATATACACAGTGCTTCTAAAAATGTTTATATCTAATTGCCTACACTGTTCTGTTCTATTCAATATCAGTAATGTTTTATTCCTTCAAACTGTATGCTACAGTTATTCTGCACCTTTTATATCTTTATATTCTTTTACATATTCTGTATATTGTTACTATTAAGTTTGAGATTTTTAACCTTATTACAGTTGTAAATAACCCTTGTATCTTGTAGTTCAAGCCTCATGATGGCTATCTTTTGTAACTGAAACATATATTGTATGGTCAGATAGTCGCTCAACAACTCAGTACGTGGGAGGGAGGATTACATCATCTTACATAATTTAAGTTTTTTTAATTAATGTTTCATTTGTTTAATTTTATTTTCATATCTTACAATTTTGATTTTTCCAAAAGTCTAGGGGGAGGGAGTGACATATGCTGAGTGTAAGAAGTGATGGTTGTTATTGTGCAGGTTAAATCGCAGGAGATACTGAAGCAGCTTCAGAGTAGCGGTCAGACCTTCACACGGGATGAGAAAACAAGGATCCTGAAGTGTGAGGTTTGCAACGTAGTAGTGAATTCTTCACAGCAACTGCAAACCCATCTTGCAGGTATATCATGCTGCAGTTAGATTCTCTAAAGTATGAAAATTGTTTCAAGTTCTTGAGTCTTGGCAGTGTAACCATTACTTGAGTAACATGTGGATGTCCCCAGTTGCAATCCTTAACACAGCAATTAACTATTCTGACTGAGATTTTTATTGTTTTTCTCAGTTCATAGACAGATGCTGAGATAATATCATATAGCATTTGTTATTCATACCTGTCTTCCCTCTCAGTGCCTTTGACTTACTTGGCTCAGAAAGAAAGAAAGAGACAAACTTCATGGGGAAGAGTCCATCTTGAGAAGCTCCATTTCTTTCAGCCATTGCAGATATTATTGGCCTCTTACAGAAGTTTCATTACTGTGTCCACAAGGGCCTGCCATTAGATCCTGTCTGGAGGCAGGTGATTCCTTTCCAAATCCTCACATCATATGTCTTAAAATATATTCTAATCCTTTCATCTGATCTGCATTTGTGTTCTTCAGGTTTTCAGGCAAACATTTTGTGTGCATATGTACTTCTTGCCATGTTTGTGTTACAACCTGGGCTTTGGTTATACTAAAAATATTTTATGAAGGGCACAAGTCATGAAGCTTCTTGTGTAGTTTTCACCATCATGCTACTTTTTGTCTTGTATAGAGAAGAAACAAACATTCGTAAATTAAAAACTTGTATGTGTTGTATTTTTAAAAGAGTGGTCATATGGGTGATACAATTATTACACAGGTACTGAAGAGAAAAGAACTTGTTCAAAAATTTTGGGCATTGACCAGTTTCAAGCAGCACAACATCATATTGATCTTATTCAGAGACTTAAGATAAGATGCAGAGACCACAAGATGATACTTAAAGCTTGAGAGCTAGGTAATATAAATATATTGAAACTGAGGCAAGGTACAACTGTAGATATTTGCAAGAATTTTTCTTGCAGATATTTCAGGTGTCAGCTGGGCAAATGACAAAGCCCCTATTGGAAATGTAACAAGGTAAGAAACCTGATAATGGTATGAGAGGCTTCCTGTGGTAAAATTCCTGGTGAAGATGACACCTATCTTTGCAAGAATATTGAAATTTTCCCCTCATGCCATGGTGCATATCAGAGATACTGAAGTTTATTATTAGAGGAGGCCAGGTTATCTGACCTGTGATGGACTTTAAACAGAAAAAAATGGATCTACTTACATGTATCCTAACTGCAAACCATGATACATTTATAAATTTAAAAATGACCGATCTTGAATTAGATGGGGATGAACCCTTGAACTGTCATGAACCAGGTGAAGATGATTAAAATGTTGTTTTTTAATGTTTTTCTGGTTTTGGTAATTGTTTGTACTAAAACCTGGAGCAAATAATTGTCTGTGTAAAGGTTTAATTGAAATCTGAAACTTAAAAGTGACTGTCAGATTAAAAAAAAAACTGGTGCAGTTGTCATTCATCAGTGCTGCTTGACTTGTTCAGTAATGTTCTGATGAAAATCATTTCTGTCATCAGAAAAATTTCATGGCTTTAAGAAAAACGTTAAATTAGACATCTTCCATGAAAATGTAATGTCTTGATTATGATTTTTGTTCAACGTAGGATTTGTTTCATAGTTTCTGATTTTTTAAATGAAACATTATGCAGAACATTAGTTTACTCAAAAGGAGGAAGAAACAGCATACACTGGTGTCATTCTACGTGGTTTGTATGTGACTGTTGTCTGCAGGCAATAAATACAAACAGACAGCATTGAATAAAGGTTCTTTCATTCTGACTGATTCTTACGTGACTGTTGTCTGCAGGCAACAAACACAAACAGAAAGCATTAAAGAAAGGCGTGTTAGCAAGTACCATTCAGAAACCAGTACAGACAAGTACAACCAGCAGCAGTAGTATGACCACCACTACTACTGCGACCACTGCCACCACCGTCACGACTCCTGCCACAACTGTTACCACAGGAACAAGCACAGTAAATGGTAAAGGTTCATATGCTTTTAAATTCCCATGCATGCATTTACTTTGTGTTCCATTGTTGTTATTCCTTGCTGTCTTGTACTGCAGGCCATTTACAGTGATAGCATAAGCCCAAGACAGTGTGCGGTTTTGCCAGTGTCTTGAACTTGTGTGTAAAGTTTGTTTATTTGTGTGTGTTGTTAGGTGGGAAGGGGATAGCAACAGAAACTTCAAGAATGAGTTCCCTAAGTTATGTTATAACAGTTGTGTGTGCAAAGACTTCGTTGTTGAAGATACGAACTTTTTTTGTTCTGAGGCTTTTTCTAAATCTCAGGAAGTCATAAGGCATTTTTGGCACAATACATGTACTAGAACACAGGTTTTTGTAGCCCTGGTATGTGGTACATATGCTGCTGCAGTCAGCCCCATATGCTGAAAATTTTTTGGCTGTTTGAAAATAACCTCAGGAAATGTACTAATTCACATCTTATCAGAATATAAGTTTCTGCATGCTAAAAATGTCCTGTGACATAACTGTAGCAATTATTTTGAGAGCCAATGGCCACTGTGACAGTGACAGATGTAACAGTGGTAATTTACTAATCTTGACTGGTGGCTGGTAGAAATTACAAAGATATGGGTGGCCAAGAGTTCACTGTACGCTTCCAAGTTCTACTATGTGGATCTGTATATGCATACTGTGTGCCATCTAGAGTGCACCACAGTGCATGACAGGCACATGCAGATAGATGCTTAACAGTGTTGATGTTCGCCATCTTTCTTTGAGTTCCATAGTTATAGTAACACCTCTGCTTTCATGGTATAAAAATTAACAGAGTTTTCTGAAAATGATGGTAAAAAATATGGTAATAAAATTTTGAAATATGCACAGATTTTTCCTGATGGGACAAAATAGTGCTGCAGAGCTGGTGGAGGAGTACTGGATGAGAGCACTCATGTGGTCACTCAGACTTGATGTTGTTTTGTATTTGTTACTGAAAGGACGCTTGTATTATTGGCTGCATTATGTTGCTGTTTTTGTTATTTTAACCTATTACCTGCCCATAATCATGCTGGGGAAGCACTCTAGTGACAAATTGGAGGACCAGCTTATTCAAATTTTTAGAGTGTACTGTTACTTCCTATGCTTTTGGTGACAGATAACAGTACAGTATGTGTACATATATACAGACATGCACACACATTTACACATACATACATACACATATTCTTAGTATGCTCACATACACCATATGCTCAATTCCAATTTGCACAAAATTCAGCTTACCCTGGACTGTTGGGAACCTAACTCTTGCACAACAGGGGGTGTGTCTGTATACCACAGCACACTTTGTGCACATACAGATCCACATAGTGGCTGTAGGGATATGTTGACTTCTTGTCCACATTGTAGTTCCATATTTGTCAAAAATAAATTTCATCTGTTGCCAACAATGACTATGTCAAACCAGGGTATTCTTGGTGTAGCTGTCAGAGGGTTCATAATGAAACATTATTCCTAACTGGATTTCTAAGTACTTTCTTCACATAGCTGAATGCTTCAGAGGAACAAGTGTAAGACTGAAATTTGGGAGTAAAGAATTGGAAATCAGTTGCTGAATTTTGGAGTGGGAAACTGTGAGAACATTACTGCATGTTGTTTATATGTGAATGACGTTGGATGTACCAAGATGATCTTCAGGGGATGTGATGCTATAGAGCTTGGTTTATAGGAGCCAGTATTTTAGGGGAGCCTGCTACATCCATTTTCTAGCCTGAAAATGGATTTAGCAGATTACTTTGACACTGATACCTGTCTACCAAACTATACGGCGTCACTTTCCAAAAGATTGAAATATTCGTACTCACTGCTGTGAGACTCTGAAATATTCACACTGATGTACTTCACACTTATGCTGTTATTGTGAATGGTCTCTAAAGAGTGGTATTATTGGCTTTCAGATTTGAGGAAACGGTTCTATGGCAACAGTAAGAGGCACATTGCAGATTATCCTTGGTTTGTTACTGTAGGCCAGATGTTTCTGATGTCTGACTACATTTCAGGATATTGGTGTGTTTAGTGATGGAAAATAATGAAAGCTAGCCAGCAAAGTTTATTTAAATTGTAAGCACTTAAACAGTTGCAATCTTACATCCCAATATGACTCATTCCTTGTTCTACATTGTACAGTATGTACGCTTGCTTATGGCAGTGAGTATGAGAATAGTGTTATTGGTATCTAAAATTTGATGGGTTTGAATGTTGAATTCCTTCTCCCACCACACCTCTTACAACATTTGAAAGTATGTTTATTAGAAAAGTGTCGCTTGTGTGAAAATGTTGTTTACCAGCTTGATCTATGTTTATTACCTATCTATGAGCACCCAATTTTAACATTTTTGATAAGAGATGTTAACCTCCTTGATTAAACAAAGGAAATGAAATTCGTCGGGTTCCAACCTAAACCTTTATGTCAAGAAAAGTGAAGGGGACATTGCTGCACTCCATTGAGATCCTATATTCATTTTTTCATCCCATCCTAGTTACTTGTCCAAGCCATTTTAATCTTCTTGTTGACAGAACTCAGTGAACTGTTTGAAGAAAGAAGCTTCTTCAGTAGCTCATATTACTGGTCTTGTTTAATAAACTGGTTTGCCTTTTGTTTGCTTATTCAAGGCATTTCATATGCACCAGTTGCATTACATTTGATTTTTTTCTTCTTCATAGTGTTTGAAGTTTCTTTTGTAATTTTTAAGATGTACTGTCAAATACCATTATGATAAGAATATACAAAGCAGTACAAATTTTTTATGTCATGTGGTTAAGTTAATGCTGCCTAAACAGGATGGTGCATTTGAAATATTTCATAACAGCCTTGTTATAGCATTTAAAAGTCAGGGTAAAGTTGTCCCTCTACATGCCATGAAGGCTTATGTTGGGGTGGAGGTATTGCTGCACTCAGACTTTGGCACTAGATGGGATGAATGGTCATTTCTCTCTCTGATTGATTGTCCCTGTGTAAAGAGACCCACAGTACCCATTGAATAAAAGACCTGGTGGCTCCAGAGCTGGTTTGGTGTCTTTGGAGAAGAGAAAAACCTTTCCCATATCAGGAATCAAACCACAGCTCCTTGCTGTCTTGCCCCTCAACTAGTTACTCCAGCAGCTATGCTATCCCTCCTCTTATTCCAGATCATAATATTTTTTTTTATATGACTGTAGTTGAAAATTGTTGAAGTTACATGTTAACACATTGAGGACGGGGCATTTAAATTGTTAAAATGCCCGTTCCCGGGGTTTAAATTAACTTTTGTACTATCCATTTTTGTGAACTGAAATTTTCAGGAAACACTATATAAGTAGTGCTGGAGGGTGTGATACCTCTGGAAACATTCCCCCTTGTGGAGTGGCACTAAGGCAGTGTATAGTGCGTATTAAAAACGCAGATGTGCGTCATCCGTCTTGCACAGTTGTAATGTATAGACGCAAATCTGCGTCACCCGTCCACAATGTGTTAAAGTATTTGAGACAATTGAATGGCATGTGGTGTGATTACCTGAGGACCTAATGTGTAACATCATAACATTGTTTTACCTTTTACTTACAACCCAATGAAAGTCAAGTAAATATACAGTTATATTAAGAGGTAAATAGTACAGTTTTAAAATGTAGGCAGATAGTGTGAATTCTGTTGGACAGTTAAATGAAAGGTTTTTTTCTAGCTTTCCTGTAAGGTGATATTTTCCATTACATCAGAAAAAATTAGTCTCAAATGGAAAGCCAATAACATAACCATACAGATCACTAACATTGTTTTTGAGACTGTGAACTTTTTATCTAGTTTTGCATTGCTTTTTTTAGCTAGAAAGCTTTGGTCGTGGATTGGAAGAGGTAATGTAAGAGAGCGTGCTAAGGTGTGTGAATGTTGTGTAAACTTGCCAACCATTTGCCAAGGATTTGTTCCACTTTATAGTGTTCTTTTCATGTTCATAAATTAGCTATGTAGTTCATGTGTGTGCTTTTCTTATTTTAATATCCAAGAGGTTGGAAATCTGTTCAGCAGCAGAAGCAGGATTTGTTCGGGCATGTGTTGTATGTCCAAGACTGTAACCAGCTTCCGTGGTATCATGTGACGTGTAACTTTTCTGTAGGTCTTGTACATTTCTTGGCATGTGACCCTTAGGAATTCTGCATTTGAATTCCATCTGGTGGTACAAGAACCTGTGTGTACGAGTTAATAGCCATATCGTGAGATATAATTCTGTTACAATAAAACGGTGTCGTGTACTGAAAGTAGGGTATTAAGAACAAGCATCCAATCAAACCTGATTTATGGTCTTGAATGTTACCATCCTCCTATTCAGTGAATTATCATTCACTGTCTCTGTGTCTCAAAAGGCATACTGTATTGTCACATTTCTACGTTCCAAAAGCCTCTACACTATTCGTGCATCTTTGGAAACCCCAAAAAATTATTGTTTGCTGGCTGATTTTCCCATGTGCTTTTACAAAACATCTGTTGAACAAGCACATGCTGGTGAGAAAAGTTTTATGTTGTACTGGAGTTCCACAGTTGATTTTTGTATTCATTAAAAATGGAAAATGCATTCCCTTATAGATATCCCCTGAAACTTTACATTTTTAGAACTTTTATTTGTAGGTAAGCAGTATACCAAAAGAGCATTAAAGAGGACTGCAAATCAAGCTCTATACATATGTGAGAATGACCAACTAGATGCCCACTTTTTTCCCATTAATTTATTTCAGTTATACTGTCCTCTACATGTTTTGAACTAATAAGTTCATCATCAGGAGGTTATGTCTGTACATGCAACATGTAGTATTTTCATGCATGTATGTAATGTCTGACTGTCTGTCCACAAGGAACAACTCGGCTCCCACTGGACGGATTTTTATAAAATTTGATGTGTATTTTTTCAAAAATCTCTCAAAGTACAAGTTTCGTTAAAATATGACAAGGATAACAGGTACTTTCCTTGAAGACGTAAGTACATTTACGGTGATACCTTGCTGAATTCTTCTTAGAATGGGAAATGTTTCAGACAGAAGTTGCATAAATATCAAAACACACATATTGTGTTCAGTAACTCTTTTCTGTAAAATCTTGGGCTTGATGAGATAATATGGAAAAATATTGTAGAGCTGGACAGGCCACAGATGACAATATTATTATGCTACGTGGGCTTTGCGTGCTGGATAACTAAGGCTACAAATGCACACTCAGAATATTTAATAATTATTGCTTTTCCACAGCAACATTGGTTACGCAAACTCACCTCAGTGTTACATTCATGTGTTCATTGCCTGTCTTGTTAAACCGAATATGAGATAATCTCAGACTTTGGACAACCTGCAAACTTATATTTTTTTAAAATTAAAATAAAATATGTTTTTAACAGTAATGTTGGAACAAATTCATACATTTAACTAGGTAATCATGCAAAATTGTACCGTCTTTTATTTTACTTCCACGTGTGACATTTTTGCCCAACTATTTTCCATACAATTTTTGTTACTCTATGTCATTAAATGTAAATTTGTTGTATGTAGGCCAGCACTATACCATAAGAGCATTAAAGAGGATTGCAAATCATGCTCTATACAGTTTTGATCTTCATACAGGGGATGTATCATTCCTGGAGAGGGATACTCTGGTAGTCATTCGATCAGAAACTGAGTGGAACAAACAACAATTCTGAATGAACTCATGAAAATAAAATTTTCAGAGTACCTCTTCCAGAATAGAGTCATGAGTGTTGAACCTTTAGCTGGACACTTTACTGCATTGTTTATTATGGCTTGTCCATCTAATACAGAACATTCAGTAATAATTTGCTGTTCTAAAATGCACTTGAAATTAACATACAGAAAATGTTGTGATAAAAATAATAAACTATGTTTTACCCACTGTAATGCATATAATTATCACTAAAATACATTCTTTAAAGTTACAGGCTTGTGAGAAGAAATTTTCAAAGTTTACAGTTAGTGGAGAGCGGCATGGGGAATGACAAGAAAGAGACTGTGACAGATAGGAAGTGCCATGCCTTCTGTAGACCACTGTCTTAGTTATAATAAATTTTTAGTTTGTGGTTGTACTTTTGGAAAAGGAATCTTATAGTAGGTTAAATACAGTTTTATTTCCCGTGATATTCAGTATGCTTGTAAGGCCTTTATAATGCTAAACATTGTGCTTGCTGAACACATACATGCTTCCTAATAATTGTTTGATTGTGTCTAATGCTTGAGTGTTTGGTTTTGCTTTGTCTGTTTTAACTACTTGAGAAGATCTACAATTTTAAGTCTAAGTAGACACAGTGTTAAGGATCACAGAAACATGCAAGCATGGGGAATTGCTACAGTTGTATTGTAAAATGTGGTGCAAAATAAGGGGATTGGCTGAACATGTACATAATCACATTTTAGATTACTTCATTGTACATAAATATCAAAGGAAGATAATTAGGTGTATTGAGTACATGATGTATGCAACACCTGTCCATATGAAACTTGCTGGCATTTTCAGTCTGTGCAGCAGAATTTTGGTAGTTGGTTGCAAACAAACAAAGTGCAGAGTGTCTTTCAGCTAGTTGTCTGACACTCTGGATTACATCACTGATTGAATTGCCATTGCTGGGAATCAAGCCCAGCCATCTGGGCTGTAGCCCATCACTCTACTGTCTGTACTATTCCAGCTTTTTATTTAATATTTAATGTGCAACTTGTATATCCTGTATGTTTGAAAATTTTGTCCTGCAAGGCAGAATTTAAAATATGCATGACAGGAATTTGTTAGAAAAAATTGGTTCTGTGAGCTTGAACTCATGCAGTTGCTAAGATCGTGCAGGATGAATGGTTAGTATCTTCTGAGGACATGATACCATGTATTCTGGTAAAATTATACCATACTGCTTGGTGTCACATCCTTATAAGCACTGCTGTGTAACCCCAACTCTCACATTATATGTGACTTCAGTTTGTAACATACAAGAATAGGCACTGTATGTCTATGACACCAGAAACTAGTCAAACATAAATTTTAATAGAAACATTACTCCATGTTAGGCACAATAATACTGCCATGCTTTGTTTTTCAGAGCCTCATTTGTGCCAGAGTGCACCATATGATGAAGGTGAGGTTATCATTAGGGTAGTGGAGGCTTTGTAAACGTTCAGTCCCTTACACCTCATATCTCTGTAAATGTCACATCAGAATTATAAGACATGTATGGCCCTAATAGGACACTGTACTCTGTTGAATGATTTTTAAAGTAGACTGTTTCATCTAAGTTTTTGTGAAACTGAGGGGATTCCTCCATAAATGTGTAACTACAGCCTTGTACAAGGTGTCTGCTTGAAGATATGTGGAACAAGTATGAAACAAAACACTATATAGCTGCCAGAATTCTGTATTTGAAGATAGGATTTCCCAATACCCCTTAAAACTTTAGACATCTGGTTTTTATGTCACAAAACTGTAAGTATATATGGTTAATTTAGGGCCTCCAGTGTTTTGCACATCTCAGATATTCAGGTAATTTCCAAGTTTGTTGCATTTCATTACATTGTGAGAGACCACAAAATATGAACATGTACAGAATATTAATATTTTCAAGTAAGTTGTGCTGGTTATGTCTTATGACAGTCAGTGCGCAAGCTTTAGCTTTGTGTCCTTTAATGTGTGGCTTATAAAATATATTGCTGTTATGTATTGACTCTAGATCTAGATTTCAGTTTTTTTGAAGAACATAGTCTAGTATTTTGACTGTTGTAGATATGATTATTGCAAATGGAAGATACTGACATACAAGTCTTCAGTCACCAGGTGGTAGATTGGTGATAAGTCTGATCAGTGAGTAGTTACATTTGTGGTGGTACAAATGATAGTAATGTGTGATGGTGGTATGGATGTGTGTATTTATTTTGTGTTGTGTCTTTTTCTTTCTGTGTGCGCCCCTGGTCTCGGCTTGTTCGATGAATCAATCTGATTTATTATCTCATCAGTGATGCAACCCTTGGCAGGTGGCTGATGTGATACATAGATAGTATTGATGATCAGTGGTGCTGGTAGGTTCGGATGCTGGGACTTCTATAATGGAGGTGACCCCTGGACCTGTAGCTTCAGGAGAGGTTCCCTCAGGTGTGCAGAAGCTGCCCGATGCAGCTGGGGTGAATGCCAACAAGTACTTCTGTGACACATGTAATGTGTCACTCAATTCAGAGATTCAACTTGAACAGGTCAGTAGCCATCATCGCTTATAAGTGTTGTGGTTGTTTGTATGTGCCGTTCCTCCATTCTTCCTGACAATTACATTGTCACTGTGGTCTTAACTTGTATTGTATTTTGTATGTAGAAAATTGTAGGCATCAACTTTTGAATGTAGTGTATCATTCTTGGAACTGTAGTTATTTCATTATGTTGCTTTTTGATGTGTATTATGGCTACTGCAGCAGTCAGATTAGGAACCTGTACAGCATGTACCACCTGAACCATAACTGCTGAGTTAACCACTACATTAAATTTTGTCTGTTTAAACACAGAGGGTAGTATAATCAGTACATTAACACCAGAATGCAGTATACCATATCACTGCATTGGTAGTAGCCCCTCTCCAACAACACTACTACTGCATCTCCTCACTGTCATTACTTGTCAACACCATTTCCTACTTGCATATTACAGTAACCCACACTGCCTTCTTCACTACCACATCATCCTTCTTTCCTTCTCCTATGCCCTCCTTCTCCCAATCCACCCCACTTCCCTAATTTCAATAACTAGAGAGTGGACTAAGGTGAGTAGTTGCTACAGTTATAATCAAATGTTGGCATGTTATGTAATGCTCCTTTCCTCAGAAAACAAGGTTTGATTCATGTGACCTTAGATTCAGCTGATGTGGTAGTCCTCAGAACACACAACACACAAACCTCTTTCCTCATTACTACAAGAACAGCACAATGTAAATTACATCCATTGTCTGTGGTTTTCATGATAGATTCCTTGGTATGAACGTACATACACATGCACACACACTGCAGTTTTTGAACTCCTAATAGTAAAAGTTGTTTTTTATTGTTATAAATTATTTTGCATACTGATTGCCATTTAAATCATCTCCCAAAATTCAGCATTGAAATACCTTTGAAAATTTCTCAAAATGTCAGTTCATTACAGCACTCTGTGATCCAAATCTACCATTGAATAACTTGACATATGCAAAATTTCTGTTACAAACATCACTTTCTGTCTTGTAATTGTCATTATTATTTAGTGATGTGTCAGCACATAATCATAATTTTTAATGCCACTGAGTGATTAATCTAATAATAGGCTTTGTTGTGAATTGTGTGTAACTTACATTAAGTTATTGTTTGACAGTACAGCTGGTTTCTGGTATTGGCTGCCAGTGCCTTCCAGCCACATGGTTATTAGTGTCAAGATAGCTTAGCATTCATTACAAGAAAGCAAGCATTCAAAATGAAATTTTTTGGGGGATAAACAAACTATCTGATAAAGAATAAGCAGGGTAATAATCATCAAGGAGTTGCAAGTACTTTTGTAGTGGCCCACATGTAAGTACAAGGAGGATTTATCTCATTTCTGACATATGTAGGCTGTTCAGTGTATCATCTGACAGTGTGTTACGCTTGCATTTAGTAGTTTTCCAACATAGACATCTGAAACAATTCAGAATAATTGTCAGACAAATTGAGACATTTGTCCCTGTGATACATATGTTTATTTATTCTGAAAGTAAGGGCTGGCTGTTTGCACCACCAGTGTAACTCATGTTTTATCTCATCAATATGACAGATTCCCCTCCCCACAAAAAAAAAAGTCTCGTGATCAACAGAAGTGGAAATTGTTAGGATAAATTTCTGAGTTGAATGGTGCAAGGTCAGAAGATTCCCAGCAGTCTGTGGATAAGTTCTTGGCAACATATTTGCGTGCACAGGATGTTCTGTTTCCTCAGTTACTTGACCACAGGGCAGCACAATATATACAACTGTTACCCATCATTGCAGCACCTGAAAGAAGAAATTCAGATTGACGCAAACGGTGAGCCACAGTTAGAACCAAACAGATTCTATACAGCTGGGCAGGCCTCAGTCACACCTGTTATTCATATGGAGAAATAGAGGGCTTTTCTATACTTTTTGTGCCATGAATGACTTCAATTCCATGTATTCTAAGCTTAGTAAAAGTGTCTTGACAAAAATTGTCTACGTACAACAGGCTTAATAAAATGCATAGTATATAATTTCTGTTCAAACAGCAAGGTATGCTCTGAAAGTTAGTATTTCTTTATAACAGGGTTAATATGTAAATCAAATTTGATTGATGTGCCTTTGGTCAACATCTTGTTACAGCATTTGGGCTCAAGGAAACATAAGGACAAACTTATGAATGGGGGAAAGAGCAAACCTCGAATGGCACCCTACTGGAAGAAGTCACGCCCCAGCTACCAGCAGACAGGGAAACCTAACAACGTGCCAATGGCAGTTCAGTATTCCAAACCACTCTCTAACAACTTTGTGAGTGGTGGAGCTATGATGTGAGGTGGTGAGCATCTTTGTGTTCAGTATTCTTGTTGAGTTGCCACACGTTCCATATTAACAAAGAGAAATCTAGACATGTAACCAAGTTTAGCCACCTGTTTCAGTTGAGTCACATTTACTTGTATAATACTGTATTTTCTTACAAAATTCACATCTCTATACAGACCGTGTACTTATGTACTTTTAATTCAGGCAATACTGAATGTAATTATCCTTTCATTGAATTGACATTTGCTTGAGAGAGCATCAAACATATTCCTTTTATATTCTGTTAATATGTTTTGAATTACAGTCATGAAAGTTATGCAGTTTAAAACATACAGTAAAATGTAAATATGTTTTCAGTTAGAAATTGGCCACTGATATGTTCTTCATGTGATGCTGTGTCTGTTCAGTGCAGGTGATTGCTCCAGGCTGGGCTGTTTTTTTGTGATTTTCCTCAGTCCGTCCAGGTAAATATAAACAAGTCATAATTTATCTTTCACCAGGTGCATACCTTTTTAAGGGGAGATTCTAAACCATATCATGGCAATGTGAATTTTGACAGATTTACATGCATTCAACTAGGCAATCACAAATTCTCTGTTTATCAAATTGACCACACAAGTACTTGAGGGATTTTTTTTTGTGTCTGAATTTTTATTTGTAGTCATTTACTGATAAACATGGTTTTAGTAGCTATTCCAAAAATACATATTTGCCAATCCTAGTGGCCATGTGATCTAAGGTGTAGGTCTGCGGCCACTCCATAGCTGGGATTGCAGGTTCAAATCCAGCTGAGGTCGTGGCTGTTGAGTCTTTTGCATATTGTGGAGGTAGTGGTTTCTGTGACAAGCTCATCACACTCAGAGGAGTCCTGCTGTTTGTGTTTGTGATATATAAACATCAACATTGAGGCAGCCTAGGCGTGAGTGGGCCTTTTGTGCGACAGACTGAAAAAGACTATTTAAAAATGGCTAGAATATATGTTTATGTTTTTCTTTTCTAAATGTCCATAAAAAATGTTTATGTTAAGATTCTTTGTGGTTGGGTAGAAAAGAGCATCTAAATTTCATAAAATTGACATGACCGCGATAGGGTTTTCATCCTGTCCTTAATGTCTCAACAAGGCTTGTCATGTGAGATACAATATTCAGAAAGTCATGTAAGAAATTGAAGTATATTGTATTGATCTGCTGCTTGGGCTGTTGGCTGTTCTGAATGATCTTTCCTGTATGTAGGATTATTATGCACAGTCCCATCTATTTGGGGTAATGGGGTAGCAGCTGAGTGTAACATATCAAGACACCCTCCTTCCTCATGTCTGTGTTGTTTGGTCATGATTTGCTGTTCATGAATGGCAGCAAAATGTTACAGGTTTGATGGAATTTTATCTCAGTTAACTTTAAAGCAGATCTGAAATGATGAATACCACATTATTTATGTGATGTTGTTTCTTCTTGGTAACGCCTAAATTACTGTGCTTTTATTGGAGATGTGAAAGCAAAACTGTCGGGAATATGCCCACTCCTCTGATGAAGTATCTTCAAGAACTCTTACCATTCATCACTTTTCAGTATGTCAGAATTTTGTTTTGGACAGGGGCAAATTAAGTTCTTTGTCATGATCCAGTGTTCTTTAAAAACTGTGTTTGATTTTGCACTCTACATTTAATTTGATCTGAACTTGTTTATTTGAATTTGTCATTTTAGTTTTGTAATTGCTCATTGAACTGTCAAATTGAAATACTTAAAAAACTAACCAATATGAAATTGAACACAATATTGGTTTGGCAGATGCTGTTAGTTTCACATTAATGTCCAGGGAATTGTGAAAGGGTTCTACAGTGTATGGTATTCACTTCATTTTTATTAAAGAGAACCATAGTTTAGCAAAGGAGGGTGATTCTTTAACTGACCAAATTATTGTTTACACGTTGCCACTCTAGATTTCTCCTTGGGAATGGAGGAGGAACATGGCACCAAATTTTGCGTGTAGCTGTGTGTAAAAATGTTTTTTTAAATGATCATAGTGTGGCCTTCATTTTTTGTGTACTGTTTATTTATTTTCTTCCCTTTACTTTATGTACACAGAGAGATATTTTTGATTGATGAGTTGGATTTATGATATATTTGATTGAATTTCTGGCTTCCTTCATTTTCTATAACTACTATATTTGTATGTTGGAGAACAGAGAGATAAGCCCTGATTCTAAATGATTCATATATGTTTGTTGCTGCCGTTTATAGAATGCTTTGATTTACTTGGTTCTTAGCAGGTTCTGTAACTGCATGTGGTTATCCACAGCTTCACTTTCTTCAGTTGTACATGGTTTTCCTCAGTCTCTGAAGTATAGAACATCCTGTAACTCATGTTTTGATGGTAATCAGCCACTGTCACCCCACAGGAAGCAGTTTTTAACTGAAACAAATTAACATTGTCAGCCTTCTTACATTTGTGTTACAGTTGTACAAGGCATTTAGCACAAGCCATATGATCATAGTGAAAGTTAAATCTGTATTTTGTGTGGGATTTGATCCTGTACAGTGACAATACAAAGTAATGCTGTGGCAGAATTACTTTGGGAGACTAACAGCGCTAATTTTCACTGATGTCAAATGGAAATGTGAAGATCAGCAGTGTTAACATTTCTCCTCTTAAACTCTGATTTTTATGTATATGACACAATGTGTGACAGAAAGTAACTTCATTGTTATTGTGACTCCACATATGTTCATAAAGAGAAGTTTGTATGTGTACAAACCATCCTCTTACTGTATGGACTGACATATATTTCACATGACATTCCTCAAAGTGTGTTGATGCTGATGCCAAGTATTACATGTGCACATAAGCCCAGAAGTGTTTTACTGTTATACCCTGTTCCTCTTCTTGCCCATTAGTTGTATGAACAGGTGATGCGCACCTCAGAATGACGTTCATGTGCATAAATCATGGGAGTCAAAAGTTGACATTTTTGAATTTGTGTAGTGCACGTGAATCTAGTATGTATGGGGTACATAAGAAATGTGTAACAAATTTTCTTTGAAGAGCTAGAAGGGAAAAGAGACTACTCAGCAAGTCTGCATTGGAGAAATAATATTAAAAATGGATTTCAAGAGAAAAATCATGAAGATTTGAATGGGTCAGGGACAGGCTTTTGTGATTACTGTGATGAACCTTAGTTCTGTGAAAAGAGGAAATTTGTTGGCCTTTTGTTCAAGATAGACTAACAGTAAATTAAATCTTTGTTTGTATCCTTCTTTTATATATGATGTACAAAATAAAGTAAAATGTAGTCTCAATCAACTCAACACATCTGTTGAGTAAAATATATATGTTTATTAGATTTTTATGCTAATTTATTTTCTCCAAAACTATACTGATAGTATTCCAATGTTCAGTCTGACACCTGTTAAGAATAGTGGGATGGACTAATAAAATGTCCTGAATTTTGTTGAGAGAGTCTGCACCTAAATTACATGTACTATGGAAAAAATGTACATGTGTTGAATTCAGTGTTGAACTTTACAAAGTGTTAAATATTTTGGAAAAAGAGGATGTGAAATATATTTCAGTTAATATGGTATATTGTGTTTTATTTGGGCTCTGTTTTGTTGTGTGGCTGTGACTGGAGTAGCAAAATGCTGTTAAGTTTGTGTGCTACTGTGGCTTTCATCCACAATTATTACAAGTGGCATTCTGTTAATAAAGTTGTTACTGTATGTTAACCAGTGATTGCCATACACCTGTTAGGTAGTTCTAGGTTTGAATTGCACGGATCAACATAAGCTGTGCAGTTCACATGGTAATGTTTCTCTTTTGAAACACTTGCATTCAAACTGTAGACCTGTTGATGCACGTCTGATGTATATATATATATATATATTTTTTTTTTTTTCTTTCAAATCTGCTGCCTGTTATATGAACTGTATGAAGGAAGTCCATGTCTCACTCATCTGCACCAAATGTTATGTTTTAAATATATATCAAGTAGTAACATACAGCATTAGCTGTTATGTATGCAAAAGGTGATTATACAGTAGCTTTACAACTTTGTATGTGCATTATTTGTTACATGAAGAGGAAACAAGTGGCACAGAATTTAAAGTTTACAGGGGCTTGCTCTGAGTGCCACAAATTATGTAGCAGACATCAACTTCATTTTCCTCTCAGAGTTATGGAGCATACTGGATGTGACTCATTTGAAAGCTTTATAGACCTAATCATGTCCTGCAGTTTGTTGATGGATTGTGTTAGGAGGTTTCTGGTTATAGTGTTCTCAAACATACACTAAATTTCTTTATATACAGCAGTGCCACTGGTGAACATGAACAGCTCTGAAGGCTGTCAACTTGATGCATGGTATTTTTGTGTGTGTGGTAATGTCATTTTTATTTGGGGTTAGTAATGATTGGTTTACTTTTTGTTGTGGTCAGTGGTGGTAATCTTTTTATCTTTTTTATGCTGTGGGTTGTGATTGCTATATGCACAGCTTTTACCATCTAGAAACTTCAGTGTATTTTCAAATACAAGAAATGCATTTTTTACACAACTAAAAATGACCATTTTAATGAAACACATTGGTTTGGGTGATAAACTTGTGTGCATAAATGTTGGCAATCCTGTTTTATGCTTTTAGAATGTGACTTGCAGATGGTCCAAGCAAACCAAGGTGGATTGAAATCGGGTGGGACAGATCAACATTTGCCCAATGCTAATGATTTCAATTTACTGGGCAAAACATACATACTGTGAAGAAAAGCACAGAAGTTATTCATTCACTAGTGAGGAGCTTGGTTTAGGAGGAAATGCTGAGAAAGGAAGTATATATTCATGTGTTATCAACAAACTGCAGGACACAGTCACAACAAAAAAATAACTAATAAATCCTTTGAAAGTTTGGCAAAGTTCAAATGTCTGGGAATGGCACCAACAAATGAAAATTGCATACTTGTTGAAATTAAGAGCAAATTAAATTCGGGGAATGCCTGCTACCCTATGGTCAAGAATCCTCTTGTGTTCCTGTTTTCTTCCTAAGAATATAAAGATGAAAATATAATACAGAACCATAATGCTGCCTGTTGTGTGTTATGGGTGTGAAACTTGGTCTCTCATATTAAGGGAGAAGCATGGGCTAAAGGTGCTTGACAACAGGTTGCCAAGGAAGATATTTGAACCTAAGAAGGAAAAAGTAACAGGATGATAGAGAAAATTGTATGTGTATAGTGAGGAGCTCATGATTTGCACTCATCACAAAGTATTAGTCAAGTGAACAAATCGAGGAGGTTGAGATTGGCGGGACATATTGAATACCCTGATAACATTGGCTCTTGCATTATAAGAAGGTTTTTAACTCTTGCAAAGGTTCTGCTAATGGATCTTTGTTAATATGTATAAGATACAGTTTGTAGGTGTTCCAGTAGTAAAGGGAGATATAGCAGAAGCTGAAGATGTTGAATTAGAATAATGGTCATTAGTAGTTAAAAGTAGCAGTCATCCATTATGTAAAATGTCCAACAACTGAGTTTTGATTGGTTGCTATCTGAACTGTATAGATGATATTAACTTTTGCCACCTGACTGTCAGAGAATCTGTGTTCCACTAAAATCTTACCTGTATTCCGTGAACTGTGAGGCTGTTCTTATGTAAATGGCAAGGTCTATCATCATTTCTGTATCAAGAGAACTGTGTACAGGATCTGCTGTTTGCTATAGGCAAGCAGAATGTAGTTATTAATGGTCACCTTTTACAAGCATCTGTCTTTAATCTGAGCTGTAGGAATGAGCTGTATGGATTATACATATAAAACAAATATGAGTGGAAAGCATTAAAGAAAATAAGTAGTGTTGATCTTTAATATTTTGGTTATAAATCATATACTGAATGTGTAACTGCAGTTAATAACACAGTAATCTCCAGGAGTTACATTGTAGGTGGTTCTGAGCCCAGCAACATTAGTTGAGTTGAATTAAGCTGAGATTAATTTTGCCATAAACTCTGTGTTAAAATGAGGAAGGTGGTTCCTGACAATATTTTTTAGCCATGAAAAAAGAAATATTCGTATTTTGAAAAATGTACAAAATCTATTAAATGACAAACACGTGACAGTTTTAGGACGAGGCACTTCCTATTGAAATGTCATCAGGTTATCTAGATCATCATCTCCAATGGCCAGCAGTGCAGGTGGTGATACTTCCTACTTGAAGCTGGCTTTAAGTCAAACACTGAATTCCGCCAAGGCCATGACCTCTTTTCATCCTTCGTAATCTCCTGATAGCAAGCAAACATCCTCATAATTCCTCATGTAGTTGTTACAGGGCTGCTCACTGCCCTTTGAATCAGTGTCTTAAAGCACCTTGATGCCAGCTTCAGTGAATCCACGCCCCACTATCAACTTTGAAACCGTCATGGTTGTTTCCTTAGGCTGAGGCTAAGGTTCATCGGCTCTCCAGCTTTTTCTATGGCACTTTGCTTCCAAATTTCAAGAGAATGTTTGAGTGTGAGGTCTTGATCATGGTGGATCAACAGCTCAAAGACATCTTTCACTGTCATACATATGAATTTGCTCACTTTGCTTGATGTATTTTGTCTGGGGGCAAATGATGTGAGGAACTATGTAAGTTGTGGGATGACTGTATACCAAATGTTCATGTACTATGATGGTATGTTAATTGCTTACAGAATATTGATGATGAAGTTTATTCCAGATTACGTTAAATTTTTGCTAGAAGGAAAATGGCAATGGCTTAAAGTAGGCATTTCATTTGCCTTGTGTTGCTGCTGATAATGATTTGCAGTACCCATAACATTTGGTGTGCAGTGTGGACTTCCAGACAGCACATGTTTTCATCTTTGAAATTTCACTACTGTATCTAAACCTTATGATAGTCATAGTTATATAACATGTCACTCCACTGAGAGATAGACTAGCTCATGTAGTATTATTGAAACCTATCATATCTATATTGTTAAGCAGAGTACCTACACTCATCTTCCGACTCTTGACAGTACAGGTCATGTTCCAAGACTGGGTAGCAGGGGTGTCAAACTTTTTATGGTTTTAATAATGAGGATTGTGGAGCAACAGGGGATATGAAGTGACTATTCACATATCTTCATTCAAAAACTTATTACCATTTTAGTTTCTCAGGTAGCAGTCGTGAGTCAGGCCCATAATTCTGTGAAGTAGTGGGGTGCCAACATCTGTGTCTTTCAGATCTTTATACAGGCATTCAGGAGCATCTGTGGTGCGGTGAAAAAGAAGGCCTAAACGTACAATTTTGCAACATTTGGTGCGTGAATAATATTGTGCTATACCTCATGTGATTCCTATTCCTGGAATGACATGTAAACATGTTAGAAATAATAGTAAGATGACAACATGGAAATTAAAGGAAGTGGTGTATGATATTTTGAGAGGATGTGTGGGATGAGAATGTTTGTTGAATCTTAGAAGAGCAATTCAGTTAGCTGGCAATTAAAGTGAAAGCAGGAATGTGCCTTTTGACATGGCCTTTAATACATGTTTAGAAACGTCTTGAGATGACACTGGCTGCTTGCAGGATTTGTCAACATTTCTGGAAGTAGTGCATGTACCGTAGCTGAGTATTTTGTGCTGCAGATAATACCATTTTTGCTTCTTCATATCTGCAATGATGTGCCACCGGGTAACAACCCAATTGCAGTAAATAAATATTATTATTATTATTAAATGGCAAATATTTCTGTCTTAGTTAATGATTTCTCCCAGGCCCTGTATGAGAAGTCCAGGTAACTTTTGTTAAGGGGTTCAACATTACCACGTTCTTTCAGACTCATTAATTATAATCATCCTCACACCCTATTTGTTTCTACATATTCTCTGCAATTAACAGAGATGTGTCATTTTGCCCAAGTGGCCTTTTTCGGTCTTTTCAGATGCTGACATTTTTGCAGCCAGGATTCTGATTTATAAATTCAGTTAGTGGTGCTAGTATGAAACACAGAAATTCCAATTAAGTATTATGTAACAGGTGAGGAAGATGGTTGGTCCTTAAAAATGTGTTGCACAAAACTTGCATCCCTTGCTGTACTAGAATGTAGAAATTAAATACAGTTCGCCAGCACATTTTATGGGCTGTGTGTGATGAAATGTAATATATGTGTTTGATGTGATTGGTCTTATATCAGATAATGGTATTATAAAAAAATAACATAATAATTGAAAAAAATAATATTGTGTTTGGATATGTAGTAAAATGAACATTGTGAATTGCAGAGAAACAATCCAAACTGACAGAAAAGTGATATATACAGATGCAGCACATGCTAGAGCAAAGTGAAAATAAATGTTAAGTTCGTTACAATGTGAATGCCTTAGTATTTAATAAAAAGTCTAGTAATAGAAGGCCTACCAGTACTGAACCTAAATACTGAACTGTGTTCTTAAAACAAAAGTATGCAGAAGTTGGCACCTCTGCCACTGTGTTCACACTTTCTATATGTGGTGTTTGCATTTTATGACTTTATGTTCTTGAAAGTGGCAGATGTGCTCAGGACTTGGTGTGGTGACATGTGATATAAAGAACCACAAACGCAGAGGTTACACACCGAGTGTGGTATTCCTTTGAATAAGTGTGATATATAAATGTGAGGTATTTTTACTTAACTGTAATTTTAATGTGAAGAAATGGAAGATTATATTTTAGAATAAGGTAAATATGTTTGTATTATAAGAATTTTAACTGGAGGCAAGCCTGTCTCACGTCACAGTGTGTGGCTAATCCATTCCCATCAGTCCGTGTGTAGGCCAGGCTGGAAATTTAAGAGATGTGTAGTTCAGGGTATGGGCTACAATTGGCCCTTGGACTATGTTTGACACCCCTTGCATTAACTTTGTAGCTTATGTATATATGTATACACAAATGCCCTTCTATTCTGGAGGGTAGTAGAAGTTTCAGCTTGGTATGAATCTATGACTGAGCTCCAATTAGTGCTGTGTTTTGACCTTATGACGTAGACTGGAGAATTCTGCCTTGTCTTTCATAGAGCAGGATCTAATTGTAAAGCCAATAGATTCACCTGCAAGTATTCGTGAACTGATGACACTTATAGACTTCTTAGGGCAGTATTCAGCTAATTCTAAAATTCTGTATGATTGAATGTGTTTTCTCCTTTTTCCTGACAGAGTACATGTAGAATTGCTGTAGGTATCCACTTATTCAAACTGACTAAACAAATGCAGAAGTATTTAGTGATTGTTGTGACATTTTACCCAAAGTTGTTTAAATCTTAGCTGTTTAGTGTAGTGTTCTGAAACTCACCTACACAAGAGTAATATTTTTCAGCTTGGTCATTCAAGAGAATTTCTTGCCCTCTCTTATGCAGTACAGAATTATTGTTTGGCTCATTATAGAGCATTTTATCATGTTCACAAGTATGTTGCACAAATAGGGTGGTTTTGTTGTGGCTCCCTTATGGTCCCCATAAGTCCTTGGAGTTCTTATCAAGCTGTTGAAATTGTTACAAGTAAATCACTGTGCGACGTATTGATGTTCAGGATAATTTGGGATGGTGTGTGGGAGGGGAGTCTGTCATCATAACTGCAAGTTGGGTATTGCTCAGATTGGCCGTCATTGATGTTTGTGGTTACATACCATGAGGTTTACTTTGAAATTTTTTCCCTAAGTGACAAATATTGAGCTGGTTCTGAAAAATGGATAGATTACATTTGCATTTTATCCTTTGATATTTTTCACTATATTGAAGCTAATTTTCAAATGAAAGTTTGGAAAAGTTTTATTTTGTTTCTCATATGTAAAGCTTTACTGTATGGTAATATATGTAATCATGACTGTACTATAACTGTGTGTTCAATCTTCCACCTCTGGCAGTGTGTGGTTGTTATGATGCACTGCAGAGAGCACTGCTGCAATATGAAACTGGGCAAAGGCACCTAGAGCAATGAGTATGTGCAGTTGTTGAATTTTCTTGCCTTCACCAATTTGTCATTCCAGATGTAACCATGTACTGTAGTTTTTATATTACAGCATATATATCAATACATTGAGAACCCATTAATGCATGGGTTCTAGTTCTAGACTGAGGCTACAATATGCTTTCATTGATTTGATTTCAAATAGGCAGAATCTTGATTATCAGTCCACTGAAATGTAAACTCAGGTGTCACATTTTTGTACTGACTCCAAGACACTTACCTAGCTAGTACTGCCTTCATGCCACATAAGTATTGAGACTATGAATTATAAGAAGTCTGGTACGTTTCCAAAGCCTGTACCTTATTCCAGTCTTTGTTCGATTATATCCATTGAACATACTGGTATAGTGACAACACTGAATTTGTTCCATTCTCGGTTTGGTCACCATTTCTCCCGATTGAGGGTTCCCACAGTTACCAGCTGTACTAGGCCTTCCAAGTTCCTGTCACTTTTCTTGATCGGCATCTCATTTGATGTTGTATCACATCCACAGCTGAAACACCTCCCATATTATGTCTAAGAGTACTCTAGGTATCTTGGGGGCCTTTTATCATTCTTTCTGTTTGTCCATCTTTGTATCTGTTTTAATATTATTGAAGTCTCTTCTTTTTTTCCATTAGATGTGCTCAGGAAATTCTTTTCTTAATTCCTCTGAATTCAAGATTAAATCTGCCACCAGCTTTGTAGGTGTCACCTTTGTTCCTTGTGTAGTTCTTTTCACAGCTTCTATCAGATTTTGTAACGTGCCATAGGAACTAAGTCTTCATTGTACTGTGCCCCAATTGGGTCTTCTGAACCCCAGCCAGTTCTGTCATGTGGCAGCTTGAATTTGGGCTTAGACATTGCAGTAATTAATGTATTCATTTTCTGTATGCTTCATGGAGTAGGTCTGCGATTGGTTTCAATTACCTGTCTCTTTCTTAACTAAGTACCTGATGCAGATTTTATTCTTCAGAAATTTTTAGGTGCTCAGAATGTACCTGCAGCTTTATGGAACTGAAAGTTTTCATACTGTGTTCATAACAGTCACCATTACATGTTACTCTGAGTAACATTCCTTGTTATCATTGCCAGTGCAATCCAGTATATACTATTCTTCAAATTATCAATCAGGTTATAGTTGGGGGAATTTAAAATCAATTACTGTGTGATATTGCAGTTACTTTTATCATTACCCTCATACACTTTCAACTTTTCAACTGTGTTTAATATAGACAAATGCACTAGTATGGTGTACTTTGATTCACTTGAAACTGGTGCATGTTTTGAAAATTGACTACCTCAAAGTACATTGCAGTTGGAAAGTAAATGTGTAATACTAAGTGGCTCCATTTCCTAAATGGAATGCTTTATTGCTACTATTCTTGCACCATGTTACAGCCCATACACTGCCATTTAATGTCAGATGTCACCATAGGCTTCAGCATGTTGCACACACTTCTACACCATGGAAAGCACAGACTCTTATAATGCTTTTTTTTTAAGAAGTCAACAAGAACATCAGTAGATATTTCTTGGATTTGTTGCTCCAATTCATGAAGTATTGTTCTGGATCAGTAGACTTCCATTGTTGCCTAACCCCACACACAGAAATCACACAGGACACATTCTGTTGGTCCTTTATGCTATATCCACTGACCAGGAGAATGGTTGTCAAGCCTCACATGAGTGGGAATGCAAAATGTTGTGGTGCTCTCTCTTGCATGAAATGTGGTTTGGCATAATTGTCCCACTCAGTAACAGTGGGCAAACGCACAACTACAAAGCATATTCAGACAGTATTCATCATTCATTTTGTTTTGTATTTAGTTTTTAATTACCCTATAATGCACACATTCTGTTTTGATTTTAATCCCTTTCCATGTTCCAGAAATTTATGTAGTTGCCTGTGTACATGCCATGATGGTGTAGCTTCACATATTCTTAACCTCAACATGCAATGGAGATTGTATGGGTGACCAGTATTTAGACTGTGTCTGAGAAATACACTGTAAAGATGGCAGTTGGATTAAACTGCTTTAGAATACAGTTTAGTTGCAGGCTTTCATGATGTGTAATGGTGGTGTTGTGATAGTGATGATTAGTTTGTTAATGTTAAGACCTTTACATGTATACTTCATGACTAGTCTCGCTGTAGAAGTAAAGGACAGACTGCACAGTACGAGTTGTTTTACATGCTGTATGTAAAAATGAAGTCAAGACTAACCTAAGTATGAAACAAGCTCACAGGAAGTGGCAACGGATAGTTGTCAGATAAAGTAATGACCCTATTTGTACAAACATATAATACGAGTAACAAGTAACTTTATTCATAGTAGATACATGAAGTTTTATCAAGACTGTTGTTTGCTGGGATGTGATAACCATGTAGTCTGGTACAAGGTTAACATTTTAGAGTAAAGTGCTGTCTGTGTCTTCAGGGTAGGAGAAGATAGTGGCAGTCTGTTGCTTCAGAATCTTGGTAACCTTGTAACAGACTATATGTTCCACATTCCAGAAAAATCCACCCTGTATTTTCAGTGACATAAGAGCTTCAGATTTCATATTGTTTTGTTATTTAACACGTTTGCTTGAATGTTTTGATGCAATTAGCCTCATTTTTGTTCTTTAGGCTGTAGCATGTAGTGGAATTAAAATGCGGGGAAAATGTTATTGGACATTCAATATTTCCTTTATATCAATTCACATATACAAACAATAAATGGGGCATATAATTGTGTTACCTCGTGGGAACATAATGTATAGGGGACTGCAATGAAATTATTGTAAAAAAGTAGGAACTGGGATATTTCCATCATTATAGTGACTAGGATATGGGTTGGATGACTGAGGAATCAGGGTTAAATTTGTGGCAGGACAAGAAATTTTATCTGTGCTCAAAAACATCAGACCAACTCTGGGGCCAACCCAGCCTTCTATGTTTTGGATACTGGTGGCAGTTGACTTCTCACTTTCATATGGTGCCAAGGCTAAGAATGTGTGGAGCTTATACCTCCAATTTATATGCCTTCATGGCATAATGCTTGTGTAAGCCCAGCCTTTTTTAATTGTAACCAAACTTCTGTGCTAACTTTGTATATCTTTTAAGGTAAGAGTCAGCAAGTGAACAGAGCTGTTGGTGCTTATTGCTGGTTTTACTGCTTAATCTGTAGTAATCCTGAGGGGGCTGTGTGTATCTCACCCCCACATACCTGATGTAAAAGAATACTTGCCTGCAAAATCTGTTTATAAGGTCTTGTTGACATTATGTTCCAATTGCAGCATGTTTTCTGCAATGCTTTGCAAGGCACTGAGCTGTAACTGCCTTACCTGTCCGATACATGGCCTCAGTATTATAACAGTACCCTGAGAGCACAGGGCTGAAGATGAATGTATTTTATGCAATCAAAATATTATGAAGTGTTGGAAGTAAATATGCTACTGCAGAATCTTAGTTTGTATACTACAGAAGTATTACTGTATGTGTAATAAACCCTTCTCAAAACAGAAGGTCATGATAAATACGTAAGTTTGCATTGTGTATTCATTGTGTGCATTTTCTTATGATATTACAGGCTGTGGTAATTTACTCTGTCATTATTCATTTACAAGAGCAAAATAAGATGTCTCATTGACAAGCATAATTGTTGAACATCATTTATTTAATTAAACTTTGTCTGAAAATGGTGTATGGTTATGGTCATTGACCAAAATTATCATCACAGGCACAGGGATTGAGACAAGCACATTCTGATGCTTGCAGTTGGAGGCCCATCCAGCCTTCAGAACATTTTAGGTTTTTTAATTTGAAGTGATGAACAGTACCAACTTTCAGTCATGACTAAACACCTTACTATCTGGGATTAGAGTGTTTTCTCCCAGTGGTGGCAAGATTTGAACACTGAGGAGGGCCTCAGTTTTATCTCGGGGTAAACAGTATTATTATTATTGTTGAAATGCTGCAACACTCAACCTGCTGGACTGCACACATTGCAGTAATGCAGAGCATTGTTAGTAAAGGGTAATGTAGTGAAAAGAACTGGGTTCTGCAAATCAACTTGAAATCCCCGTTGAATGGTTTCATTAGGAATTAATATCACAACAGTTATGGTAGCTTTGCCAATTCCATAAGACATTTCAATTTCTTAGGAACACTCTGTATAATTCAAGACAATATAAATTAAAGGAGGACTGCTGTTCTAATTAATTTGGGGGAAAGAAGCCCACCGAATTCTTGAGAAATGTATTCTGTCTTCTAGTCTTTGCCATTGCAGTTGTAAATGTAGAGTACAAAGTGTAATGTTTCATCTAACCTTGCAGACAGGCACAAGATTGTTATTCCTATGGCATGGCTTCTGTCAAGAAGCATTTCTTTACTGAGGAGAATTTCAAGAGGTTCTTGTGTGTACTGAGCAGTTGTGGATTGTTTCTGCACTGTTATTTCGATGTTGCGTGTCTTAAGATATGGTTTGGAGTTATTAGACATTTGAGAGTGTTCTCATTCATCCTAGGATGTTGCGTATGATGGAGGAATATCTTGTCACTGTGACATACTTCTATTTGCCATAAATATGAATAAAATCAATAGTTAAAACAGAATTATGTGTGGGTTTTTTAGGTTATGATGTTTAGTCATTAAAATTTATAGCATTAGACCATCAGGTTCTAGATTGACTGAGAACCCTGCATGCTGAATTGGTTGATGATGCTATGGCTTCTATTGTGCGAAGTTGTCTGAACATGAGAATGTTTTGTTCATGTTTATTTAACACTGACTGTTTTAACAAGTTTTATTTTGTCCTGAATTTAATGTTTCAGTTTGTGATCTCTAAAGATTATGCTTGCATTTACATAATCTATATGTGCCATTAAGATGGAATGTAACTTCAAAAGAGAACTGAGATTATTGTACCTGGTGAGAAACCTGTCATTTTAGTAAGGGAAGAGCAGAGGCATCCAATATATTGCAAAAACAGGCCTAAGGTACAGGAGTTGATGCTTTAGCAGTATTGAATATTGTGATTTTAACATTCTGTATTTCTTGTGACTTTTGTTATGAACATTTATAAGGACAAAATATGCATTGACTGTCCACCTTATGTAAGAATCAAGAATGGTTCTGTAATATATTATACAAAAATATACCTCTTGTATAATGGTATAAAGGGTTGCTTGTTATATACCATATTCCACAAGACTCTGGTCTCTGGACACTAACATGTCAAACAAGTGATCTCATTAGAGCCCATCTTATTCATATACTAGGGCAGTTAATTCGGTACTACATCAAAATTAATTATCTATCAAATGTTTAATCCATTGCAGAACTTTCATTAAAAAAAAAAAAAAAGAAGAAGCTGTGATTTTGTAGGCTGTATCCTTGTGTTTGTTCTGATTCCTTTATAATTGTTGTGGTACACAACAGTTTTTAAACATTTTTGCATAATAATGTCAATTTGTGACATCCACTGACAACGGTAGGCAATCATATTTATCTGTCTTGCATGTATTGATAATATGTGTATTGAAGGTGACTTTTCCTGTTTCATGATGTCCTGTTATTGAAAAAGAATATTGACCCAAACAACATGATTTAACCCTGCATCATATGGAATTGACTGTTTGTCTTCACACCGGTGTTGTATACACACAGCATAGAATTGCAGGCTGTGTTGTACTTGTCAACCTTAAGAACTGACCCTCTGTAGCATTGCCTCTAGTTCACATGCACAATGTAATCCCTGAAGCGACCATAACTCCCATCTTCTCTCCTCTAACCATTTTTGCCCCTTGTTGTTATGTAAAACAATAAAGTTTTGTTATACCTGGCCAATTTATTTGGGTGCCTCTGGTGTAGAAAATGAAAGAGTTTGATATGTTTGATGTCACAGTATTAAGAGATGATCTGATGTAAAGGAACTTGTCCTCTTGTTATTGTTATGTATTGTATATTGCTGTGTGTTATTTGTAAAGGCATAGTAACAAGTGGTATGGCTTGTCTAGTCAGTTTATGGGTATACGTTGGAATGAAGGTACAAGAAACTGTTATGTTCATAGGTAGGTGTATTTTACTACAGTAAAGCTACAATATCCGGCCCTCTCCAGGACCAGAAGGTTGCTGGGTGTCACTTTTTTAGATATTACAATGTAATGTGGTTATGTACATCTTGGTAATGTGCATTGTGGTGTATCAAGTAATCTTACAGATGGACCTAGCCATTTAATTTGCCACTCGATGTCCTGTCATGTTTTCCCTACCACAATTTCTATTCCTTTTTCATCACAATGTACATAATGTGGTGTATGTATGTAATGTAAGGAAAACCAGTAGGACGCCAATAATTAGTGGCTGAACTATGGGAATTCGTACTAGTCACCGCTGGTTGATAAAATGACATGTGATGGTCCTCTTAGTCATTTTCCATTCAACATAGCTTTCTGGATAATGCAGTTCCTGATTTTACAACTTCAAAGGTAGTATTGTGAATACCTTCTTCTCCATCAGGCACTGCAGCTTCATTGTTTGAAAGTTTTGGCCTCCTCAACTACTTCCTTCCATTAACCCAATCCTGGATGTATTTTGTCCAATTATTTATTTTTGTAATCCTTAAATCTACTTTTATATCATTTTCCCATTTAATTTTTGGTCCTGCCAGTCTTGTAGCTATCGGTCTCCACTCGTACAATTTTTTTACCATCCTATAATTTGTCAAGTGGTGTACATGGCCAAACCAGCTTAATCTTTGGCCCGTAATGTAGTTTGTTGTATTCTTATTTATTATTAGGTTATTTAATTCATCATTTGTTTTAATTCCCCATGTGCCATCTCTGTCCTTTGTGGGTCCGAATATTTTTCTTAATATCCTCCTTTCAGTTATTAATAATTTTCATTTCATAGGTTCTTTAGTGCCCATGTTTCACTGGCATATGTTGTCACATCTTATTATAGTCCAGTATAACTTTCGATTTGGCTTTCATTGATACTAATTTGCTTTTAAATATTTTTTTATTGGCATAATAAGCTTTATTGCCCAGAGCAATTCTGTCTTTAATTTACTTTTCAATGGTATTATCTCCATTTACAATTGATGCAGAATACTTATAGGACTTTACTTGTTCTAAATATTTTTAATCGGTATCTATATCATTCTTATTTTCTTCTTTGAACACCTTAAATATTTAGTTTTTAGCTCATTTACAATTAATCAAAAATGTATTGATTGGTTTTTAAATTTTTTAAATGCATCAATTAATTATTGTTTTGTTCTTGCAATTGCCAGTATATCAACTTCATAGGCAGCACGCTGTTCTACATGTGTAGACATATTTCCTCTTAAATCTAGTTGGTTTAATATTACATTATTGTTTTGTTCTTGTAGTGTGGTAGTGAACCTTTGGGTTCTATGAAAGGCAGGGAATTTCTTGACTAGCTGCAAACCAGTTAGCTTCTCAAGAAGGACTCTGCACAATGGAGTAAGTAAGTAAGTTACCAGTATATCAACTGCATAGGCAGCATGCTGTTTTACATGTGCAGATATATTTCCTCTTAAATCTAGTTGCTTTAATGTTACAATTACAACTACACTATATAAAGATGCAGATAGAGAATCTCCTTGTTTTACTCCAGATTCTACTCTAAACTCTTCTGTATATGCACTGTTTATCTTAACTCTTTACTCTAGTACTGATTAGAGTTAGCTCAGTTTTGTTACACTGTATTGTGCTAAACATTCAATTATCTTATATACATAGTCAAAAGCCTTTGTTATCATCAACAGATACATTATGCACATCTATGTTATGTTCATAGCACTTCTAAAAATGTTGTCTAAGTAGTTGTCGCATAAGCTCTTTGTTATAGGGACAGATATGTCTCTTTTGGATTAAGAATATTATAAACATATTCATCCTGTCTCTGCAGTACTTATTCTGTTTGTGATTTAACATTATTCTCAGAATCCTTGCAATTTGTAGTTAATGTTGACTGCTGCTGGTTACAATATTTTACCTCTTCAGTAAATTTCTTTGTTTCATTTTTTAATTAGCTTAATCTAATTTGCATTATTTTGTTGTTAAGCCATTTTTTTTAACATACTTTAGTTGCAAATGTTCTCGCTTCTTTATAATGTTCTTCCTTTGCTCTTTTGTTGAAGACATTTCATTCTTGCTACATTCTTTTGTTTAATGGCTTGTCTGCACTCCTCATCGCACCTTTCTTTCTTTGGAGATGGTTCTTGTGATTGAATTTTTTTCTTCAGATTTTGTTATTGCTGTTTTTATATTTTCCCATTCTTCATTAATTTCTGATGATCTGGTATATTTTTCAAACTGTTACATGGTAGTACTATATGAGTTTTGTTGGGTTTTGTACAGTTACTTTATTCCATTTTTTAATTTTATGGTTTTTTCTGTATATTGTTAATAATTGTTGTATAATTATCTCTTTTTGCAGTGAATGATATGAATCCATATTAGGGCCTCTCCTGGATCTTATATTTTGAATTGCTTCTTTTTTATTAGCGTATACTGATACCTGATCAATTTAGTTTTTGGTAGTTTGATCCAAAGATGTCCAGGTTGTTTGTTGTATTTATTTATGTTGGAATTGAGTACTTATTGTTATCATATTATTTGCAAAAACAAAATCACATAAGATTTTTCCATTGTTTGTTTCTTCATGTAAACTGTATTTACCTGTTACATTACTATATACTTGTTCTTTCCCTAATTTTACATTTAGGTGACCAAGTATAAAAAATTACTCTATCACTTTTTGGAACTTTATCAACTACAGTTTGTAAATTTTCCTAAAATTGTTCTGTATCTTCTGTCGGTGCATACGCTTTAAGGAGTGTTAATTTGTTATATTTACATTTGAACCTTAGTCTACATACTTGTTTGTTAAATGGTTAAATTCCTAAAATATACTTCAGTGCTTTCTTCATAATTACAAGGCCAGTACCAGCCTGGCCTGTTTTATGAGATCCACTGTAGTGTAATTAATAATTATTTCTTTTGATTAGAACATTTCCACTCTTTCTTGTTTCTTGTATTGCAACTATTTCTAATTGGGGTATTTGCTATTTGTTTTCCCAATTCTTGCATTTTGCCTGGTTTTAAAAGAGTCAGTACATTCCAGGTTCCAGTACATTTTCTGTTCATCATATTTCTTCATACTTGCTTTAGTCTGCATCCAATGATCCATCCGCCTTCTCGTCATTGATACTTCTTAGCAGTCGTTTTTTACAGGACTAGGGAGCGGGCATAGTGCCCAAACCCCCACTCCTTTGGGGGACCTAGGGTTTATGGAAGTAAGGTCCCAATTATAGTGCCAGGAACTTGCTTTTTACCCTTGCATGACTTAGCCGTGTCATGCACATTGTCCAGGAGTCATGAAGAGGGCATGCATGGGACTTGGCAGGAATAGGTGGATTCCTTGGATTTTGCTAGTACATTACCTACAGTAAGTAAGGCACCACTGAGACCACTTACTGCCCTTTGGCCCCCTATTGTGAATACCATGCTGCCTTAATTTCTAATCTGGTGCACATTTTACAGAATTGAATAGTAATTGTGTTTACTTTACAAGCCCCAGTTCTGTACCTCATGGATGGAAAATCCTGCTACAGCTCATTTTACATTAGAGGCTAAATAATTAACTAGTTTTCATATACATGTGCTTTGGTTTGTTGCACAGCTCTTCACTACATTTCCTCCACTCACACAGTATTGTGACTGTTGTGACACTTTTTTGTGTAGCATACGTAGCTGCCAATCACAGTTCTTTTCCTGAACTCTCAGTTGTGTAACTTGCCATTTACTGTGCTTATGCACCGTCTGTACAGGTCGACTAGCATTGCTTCTTAGACAGTATAACCAGGATAGCAGTGATGCAGTAATTTTTCCTCATCATTTTGCCATATCCCTAACATTCATTCCATCATTCTGCCCCTTTGTCAACACCAGGTTCTGCATTGGCCTGTAGAATAATATTTTGACAGAGCCTCCCACTGCAGTTGAGACAGGGTTACCAAATAACCTTCAGAAGAAAAATTTATTTCTTGCTGTCGCCCCATGACATGAAACTCAAATGCTTACACTCTCCCTGTAGAGAGTTTGATGGTGTGTAATGCCAATAGTGCAGTGGCAAATTACAGCATGATATCTTCTTCATCTTGGGTGGCATTACAGTCCAATGCAGACCTTGACCCCCTTAATGGGCTCTTCCCAGTCGGCATGACATGATACATCTTGTGTTAAATAAGGATGTTCACTGGGCTGAAACTGACCTTGGCATCAGTGTACAAAGGATATGGTATGAAAGTCAGTTTTTGTAGTACCAGGCTGTGCTCCTTGCAGAATAAGCAGCATTAAAATTCTATTGGAATTAAATGCTTTGTTTTCTTCTGGTTGTAAGAAAGATGTGTTTTACTGCTTAACATTTGTGAAGGATCTGTGTCAGTACTGGATGAGTATCTGGAAGTACTGCATGTTGTTATTTTGGTCCACATGCCACTTTTACTATTGCCTTAAACATGGGAATGTGATTGATAGTATCAGCATGTGTAATGTGTTGCAGCAGATGCTATTTTACAGTAGATCCAATGTTACAAAATAAAAGTTATTTGTTTATTCAGTAGTTACATGTTTATAAATTTTGAAGTCTTTGTTTATAATAGGCATATCATATTGCTTTCAGAAATCACAATAATATGATGGAAATGTCTATTTTTGTGGTTTTAGCATGGTTAGGGTCAGACACTGTATTCATGGCACAGTACCTTGCTAGAGCTAAGATGGTATTGTGTAGCTACTAATACATTTTAAAAGGACCTTTCTTCCATACTTTCAATAAAATGCCTTTCACAGTTGCATTATTGTTTGTTTTACATGTTATTCCTATGACAAGTGCACGTTGCTACCATCAAAGAGTACTGTCCAAGTTTTGCCTTTCCTTAGATCGTCTTCCTTCTTTGTTCTCTGCCTTGTTCTGCCTCTGCGGCAGCTTTGACACCCCTCAGGATTCAAGCCAAATTCATCTATTTTTGTTGAACCTTTTCTTTCATTAGTGTATGTCCAACTCATTTATGTTTCAAGGTAGTTATTTACCATCAGCACAACTGTTATTGCATTTTGTCAAAGGATAATAAGACTACATGTTTCAACCACTAAGTAATCATTTACAGGCCATTAAAATACATATTTTGTTATGCTATGAGGTTAGTACAACCTTTTGTAACAATAAATACCTTGAGAGTGATTTACTATTCCTATTTCCACTCTTTAATGACCTATGGTTTGTTATTCTGGGGAACTCCCAGAAAGTATAAAGATTTTCAGGTTGCAAAAGAAGATTATTAGAATTATGACAGGCTGTAGAAATACAGATTCATGTAGAAAATTGTTTATTAATTTGGAAATCTTACCTCTCCCGTCTCAGTACTTTCTTTCCCTTCTTTTGTTTATGTTAAGAAACAAGAATCAATTCCTGGTAAATTCTGAGATACTTCACATTGACACCAGACAACATGCAAACTTACACCAACCGTCTGTAAACGTGACTAAATACCATAAGGGTGTACTATTTAGGTGCCAAGGTGTTTAATATGCTTCCCTCTTACATAAAAACCGAGTTTGATAATCCCAAGAAATTTAAAGTGGTTTTACAAAACTTTTTATATAAAAATTCCTTTTATACCTTGGATGAATTTTTTGAACTTCAAGAAAGTTAATTCCACATATGATTTTGATAGACATATGAAAGATTTGGCACACATGTTCCTCTTTTTTATTTACCTATCTGTACAATTTATTAGTTTGTATATATAAATAGCCGAAGGTTCTGTTCATTATTTGTAACACAGTGAACTAATTTATTTTCAGTAAGTACCCTTAAGTGGTACTTGCGGACACCACTTTTATTTTAAGCGCATGTTTCCGTGCATCATAATTCAATATTCATATACTGTTGCAGAAATATTCCTACAAGACTTAGAAAACACACACCTAAAACAGATACTAGATGCACAAAACATTACCTTCTACGCTAGATATGCCGATGACATCCTGCTGATATACAACACAAAGCCCACCACACCTGACATAATCCATAGCCACATAAGTAAGGTACATTCCAACCTACAATTTACCCCCACCTTTGAACACAACAATAGCATAAGCTTTCTCGATCTACTAATAATTCGACACCCCACCCAAATAAAAATTTACATCTTCCGAAAACCGACAACAACAGATACCACAATCAACGATACCTCCAACCATCCTGCTGAACACAAAATGACAGTCTCCTGCTACCTGATCAACAGGATGTCACTACCACTCTCAGGAGAGAGGAGACTAGCAGAATGGCAAAAAATATGAAACATGGCAAACAACAATAATTTCCCCTTACATCACATAGCTAAACTGGGAGCACAAATACAACGTAAACCCCAGGTGAACACGGCCAACAACGAAAACAACAAAAATGGGCCACCTTCACTTATCACAGTTCCAAAGCCAGAAAGATAACTAACCCCTTCAAACAAACTGACATAAAGATAACCTTTAAAAGTACAAACACACTGCAACAACTGACCAAACCCACAACACAACACAGGACCACGACAAAAGCGGCATATACAAGCTGATATACAGGGTGTCCCAGGAGGAATGTGCCAGACTTCGGGAGAGTGTTCCTTATGTTAAGGTATACCGATACAACCCAAAACACCTATATCCAAAGTTGAACGGTTACGGAGATAATGGCCTGAGAAAAGTGGGGACTTCTTGCGGTTCCAAATGCTGCAACCTGCACAGCTGATGCGTCGCGCGACAGCGTTGGTGACCTTGAGAGTGGAATGCAGTGTTAATCGTGCCTGCGTGACTGTTAGTTGCTTGTACGAGAGTTGGAAGCGCCATGTAAAG